>Ga0137409_10002346_pt1 | contig 20321 bp, 12 predicted proteins | sample CZODoug1_16funga_FD_122059 | JGI IMG/M metagenome (GOLD analysis project Ga0137409, IMG submission 122059) | Vadose zone soil fungal communities from Angelo Coast Range Reserve, California, USA - CZODoug1_16fungal (Hybrid Assembly) | ecosystem: Environmental > Terrestrial > Soil > Vadose zone... | reverse complement strand
CGCCTCCCAATGCTCCTCGATCGGGCCGCCTTCGATCTCTAATTCCTTGCGTCGATGTGCCATCGGAGCCGGTATTTTTTCGCGAATCTGTCGATCCACGTTTCCGGAATAGAACGGTGGTCTGCTGGTAAGCATCTCGTAAAGACTGGCGCCCAGGGAATAAATGTCATCGAGGTGATTACCGCGTTCGCCGTCGAGCTGTTGAGGGCTCATGTAAAGCAGAGTACCGCTTTTGCCCCGATCCATCGTCAACATGCTCATCGAGTCGCTTCGCCCCGCGCCCCGCATCAGCGACCTCAATGTTGTAATCGGCAGAATCGGTCCGATGGCGCCACCTTCGCTGTGCAATGGGCTTACGCTCCCAACCGTCACCTTCGATCAAGTCTTTTCGTTCGACTTGGACTCTTTCGCCAATGCGGTACCGGTGCCCGAGGGAAGCAAGGAGAAGGATTTTAAGTCCAGCGTCCTCTCCGTGTTCCTGCGCGTTCTCCAGATGGCCGACAACCGCGGTGTCGATGACCACCATCGAGCGTTGAACTATTTGGCGACCCGCTATCCCGCCATCTACCACGCTACGGCCGAGCGGCACGCGCAAGACTCATCCCTCGACGGAGTCGAGGTTCGGCCCTCGCGACTGGCCCGGCCGAGGGCGATTGTCGATGTCATTTTCTCGTTCAGAAGTCGAAAAACGGATGTGGTCGAGAAGTTGTTTGCCCGGGTGGATGTGAGTGAGGAGTTTCCCTTCCTCGTGACGAAACTCTCGCCGTTCTACGATCGATAAGGACGTAGCGCGGTGCGAACTGCCCGGAACAGGGTTCGGGCTGACGGTCGCAGAACTGTGGCCTCACCATGAAAGTGCCGCTGCTCACCGCCGATTTTTCGCTGTACTCATCCAGCCTGGTATATTTCCTTCAGCCAACCCCCGATTGCAGCACCGTAAACTACACGGAATGCATTCGAGAGGCCATTCTGAGCGAGAGCTTCTGCCGCCGTTCTTGTACCGGGATTTGCCCTCCCACAGCAACCACTCCACAAAATTGCGGCACCCGGCAATGCTGTGACTGTATCGCCCAATGCCTCTCGCCCTTCCAATTTGCCGCGCAATCATGCCAACTCCAGTATGGATGCGCGCCGGGGAATACCTGTACCGGTGACGTTGGTGCATTCGTAGTCGCGGGAAGCGCATTGCCAGAATATTGCTGTCCGGCTGGACAAATCGCATGCCAGGGACGTTGCATGTCGGGGATCTGTCCTCCCCAAAAGTTCTTTGACACCACGGCATGTGATTGCCGTTGTATTCCGAAATCGTGCCCGTCGGCACACGTGTTGGACCCCGCGTCCTGCGACTGCGTGTGTCCTAACCCCTGTGTCCCGCCATTTGTCAACGATCCCACTACCTGCCAGTGCGTTTGCAGGCCGGGACTGACCGACTGCAACGGGATTTGCGTCGACCTTGCGATCAATGATCGTAACTGCGGGACCTGCGGCAACCTTTGTGGCTTGAATGAAGACTGCTGCAACGGGGTCTGTACGGCAGTTGACGTTGACACGCAATGCGGATACTGTGGCGCACCGCCGTGCGGGCAAGGTCAGACATGCTGTGCCGGTACGCCCGGGAGGTTTGGCACTCCCTGCGCTGACCTGGAGACGTCCGTTCACGACTGCGGACGATGCGGCTTTTCTTGCAAATCAAACCAATGCTGCACGCGAGGAACCTGCGGCCCACCCGATACTTTTGATAACTGTGGCCGGTGCGGTTACAAGTGCATCAACGGCTATCACACCGCCTGCTGTGGCGGGACCTGTACGAATTTTTCTTCCGATATCGATCATTGTGGCGGTTGTTTCAGGCGGTGCGACCCGGATTCTCTCTGCGTGAATGGCCAATGCGTCTGTAGGCCGGGGACATCCCAATGCGCTTCTGGATGTGCGGACCTGCAGTCGAACGTACATGATTGCGGAACGTGCGGGCATGCCTGCGGGCCGGCACAAGTCTGTTGCAGCGGTACTTGCCGCACGCTTCAGGCTGGACAAGGTTGCTGCCACGGTCTTGTCGTCGATCTGCGTTCGGATCGTCAGAATTGCGGAATATGCGGACGTTCCTGCACTCCTGCACAGGTATGTTGCGGAGGCATACCCTACGCTCTTCAACCTGGTGAAGCATGCTGCAGTGGCGGAGTGGTGAACCTTCGATCCAGTTTGCAGAATTGTGGAACGTGCGGACACGCTTGCGGTCCCGGTCAGGTTTGCTGCAGCGGAACGTGCGCCACGCCGCCGCCTGGACAAGGTTGTTGCAATGGTGTGTGGACCGACATCCAATCCAATGTGCAGAACTGCGGCGCATGCGGACTGTCTTGTGCGGGCGGTCAGACTTGCTGTGCTGGGATCTGTCGCGCTCCTCAATCCGGGTTTGCTTGCTGCAACGGTGCATGGACAAATACCCAGTTGAATGCGCAAAATTGCGGAGTTTGCGGTCGATCGTGTCCGGCGGGGCAAACTTGCTGGCGAGGTGCTTGTTCCGGAGCGTGTGCTGCCGGACGTTACTGCACCGCCCCGAACACGTCATGTCCCATCATCAATCCACCCTATTACGAGGAAACCACTTGTTGTCCACCGGGGAATTCCTCATGCGAAGCATCGCTGGTTGACATTCCGGAGTTCGGCCGGCAATGCTGCCCCACTGGTTGGAGATGCTGCATCGGTCAGAGCGCGAACGGTTCTTACCCCTATTGCGGATATCCCGATTGCGGCTATGGCAATAGTGCGATTTACGCGGTGCCAGGCACTTCGACGACACAATGAGAAAATGGGCAGGTTGTAGGAGTCGCTTTGGAAACGGCTGTTCAAATCCGCGCGCCCCGACCAATCAGAAGGCGGGGGGCCAGGTAATCTCGAGCGACCCAGTTAAACGTGGGGCCTGATTAGATAACGGTGTCGGCTTCTGAACCGCCGAGTACACTTGGTGCGATCAAACAACCAAGGCTCGGAGGAAAGGAGCCGAGCACATGAAGATTGTAGGGTGCGATTTGCATACGCTGCCAGCAGATTGGGCGGGTGGCTCACTTCTCCAACACGCAACACTCGGGGGTACTCCCATTTCTCGTTCTTTGCGAGAAGTGGGGCCTTGCCAGTGCTCCGATTTCCCATCCTAACTCCGCCCAGCTCAACCACGTAGGACGATACACAATACAATACACAGTACAATACAGTACTTACATATCAGTACGAGGAATATTCCACGTGGAACACCCTAACTCCCACGTCCCGCTAAATGCGTGGTAATCAACCCCGCCGAATTCTAATATGCCCTTCCGTGTGGCCGTCGGCTGGCCCATTGCTTGCCCGTGCCCCTGCCAAACGGGCATGGCCCCTTAGCCCTTTTGGCATCTAAGCCCGGGCCCATTTTCCCGGTATCTTTGTCTTGACATGTCAGCTACTGCCCCATCCCCCGACGGCAGCAAGGTTACGCACGCCCTGCTCCAGCTCCTGCGCGGACGCTCCTACGAAGAGATTCGCGCTCGCATGTACGACAACGCACTCGGCACGGCCTGGTGGTCCGCCTGTAAGACCGAACTCGATATCCGCAATAGCGAGCGCCTGGCAACCTCGCTGGTGGAGAATTCCCGTGTGGCCGCCCGCATCAGCAACTCCTCCGAACACATGGAAAAGCTGACCGAGACTCTACTCGAAATAACCACGGGCGTAGCTAACGTTATTCGAGACGTCAAAGAGTCGAGCCGAAGGGTCGAGATCGCGACCTACGCAATCATCGGAGTTGCGGTCGCGCAACTGTTCTATGTAGCTTTTCTGGCCTTGGGAAGACAATGACTCCGCAAGGTCCCGCTAACGCAACCAAGTCCCGACGAGCGAATTCCAAGCGTCGATTCTGCGATCTTCAGATTCGGCAAGGACTAGATCTCTGCCATTCGCACACTGAGGTCGAAGAAGCCGCTCAGGCTTGCACCCCCGCATGAGATGATCTAGCGCTCGTTCGGCGGACGGTCTTGCTTCGGAGGCTTGGACTCGTCCCGGTTCGCGCGCTGTTGTCTTTGTTGCGGAGGCTGTTCGCGTCTTTGCTCCACTCTTGGCTGCGGCTGTTCGTGTTGTCTTTGCTCTAATCTTTGGTTCTGGTGCTGTTGCTCGGCCTGCTGCCGTCTTGCGTCGTTGGGTCTCTGTTGCTCCATTCTTTGATTCTGCTGATCTTGTCTCTGGCTTAGCCTCTCCTGCTCCCGCCTGCCTTGCTGCTCCCGCCTGGGATCGCCCGTGTTCACAGGAACCGGGCGTTCGCCGTGCGCTCGATCGTTAGTGCGAACCGCACTTGAGGGCCGATCATTGTTGTTGTTGTTGTTGTTCGGCCGCCGCCAAGCTTCGGTTCGCTGCTCGTTACCTGGGCGCTGGCTTGGGCGATTGGCCTGCTGACTGTTGCCCGGACGCTGTACGTCCCGCCGATTGCTACGCTGGTCGCCTGCGGCGCGGTTGGCTGGAGGATTGTAGGAGCCTCCTGCCTCTCGGGCTGGCACGCGATCTTTGAAGTCTCCGGGCCGCGGACTGGCTGCGATCGCAGGCCTGCCGTGGTTCACGGACGCGCGTTGCTCACGATCGACGCGCGCTAACTGGCGATGTTGAGTCTGATCTGCAACCGGCGCGAGATGTCTCTCACGAGCGAAGGTCTCCTGTTGCCGCGTCGGACGCGCGTTGACTCCACCGTTGCCTCCGTTGAAGCTGACGCGATTGGTGGTCCGGTTGATTACGGTGGTGTTGTAAACATTGTGAATGTTAGTGATGTTCACGTTGTTTACTGAGCGGTTGTAGAAAAACCGGCCGCGTTCCCAGCGTCCGCCATCGTAGCCGTTGCCGAAGTATCCGTAGCCGTAGTTGATGCCGCCATAGAAACCGACTTGCGGACCCCAGTAGCCGTCATAGAAAACAAAACGGTTGCCGCTGTAAGCCCAATAGCCCGGGGTCCAAAAGTACCCGACTCGCGGCGCGCGCACCCAGGTTCCGGGCACCCAGTAGTAGTCGCCGAAATTGTAGTCGTAAGCCCAGTAGCCGGGGGTCCAGATAAAATCTTCGCCCGGACAAAAGGGCTGCTCATATACGGGCAAGGGAGGTGGTCCGAACGAGACCGAGAAAACCACTCCGGCAGACGACGTCGTGGGCATTCCCAACACCACAACTGACAGGACTACAAGTGCAAACAACAGAGAACGAATCGAGGGAAGATTAAGCATTGCGTTTCCTCTTGCCTCACGATCCTTCGCTTGCCCGGTACAGATTTGCTGCTGCGGGTTGCGCGGATTGCGAGACGAATTTTCGCGCCCAAGTCATCAAATCTAAATCTACGCTCTGTTAAGTTGGTTGCGAAACTTGAGTGCGGGAGTTGCACGCGACAAGACTGTAGACGGGTACGCCTCCCCTCGCGATCTTTTGGAATCATCGATTTAGTGCATGAATCGTGCGCAAAATCTTTAACCCCAAGGGCTTACAGGCAAACTATTCCATTCAAAGGGGTTTGGGAATCTGTTTTCAAGGAAGCGGATGGTAATCTCGGGGTGCGTGGTGCCCCTCGTTTCGCTCTTTGAAACGTGTGGACTGCCGACTGCGACGAGATGCGCTCTTCCTGTTGGGGCATCGTGTCACATTCATCATTCCACGATTAACGGTGGCCCTACCAATTCCATCCCGAAGACGTGCAAGAGTGCCGGGTGCCGCGCTCATCTGTCGAGTCGACAACGAGCAGCACTCTTTTCGTCGAAGCCTATTGCACCACCTGATTCAGCACGGAGGATGTGCTTTTGGCGGAGTTAGCATCCCCGAGGTACTGAGCCGTGATCGGGTGCGTGCCCACAGCCAGTGTGGATTTGGTAAGAGTAGCCACGCCGTTGCTCAACGTCGCCGATCCAATCCCGAGCGTTCCGTCCCAAAACTTTACTTTGCCCGTCGGCGGCTGTGGCCCGGTCGATATAACTGTCGCCGTGAAGGTCACCGGGTGGCCGTGGATTGACGGATTCAAAGAGGAACTGAGATTCGTCGTCGTTCTAACTGCTGCGTTACCCAAGAGCACGCCCACGCCGCCGCTTGTACAATCGGTATGAGTGAGGCACTTGTTCCCCACGACCACATCGGGTTTAGCGTCTCCATTCGCATCTGCGATCGCAATCGTGTTCGCGTTCCTGCCCCCTGAGTTATATCGCAGGGCCGTCTTGAAAGTTCCATCGCCGTTACCCAAAAGTACTGCTAGTGCGCCGGTGTAGTGGCCCACGACGAGATCGGGCTTGCCGTCCCCGTTCACATCCCCCAGTGCAACCGACAGCGCAAAGGTAGCCCCAGTGCTATATTTCTGCTCCGCCTGGAACGTACCGTCGCCATTGCCGATGAGCACGCCGACAGCTGAACTAGTACAGCCGTTGTCGAAGCAGCGGTTGGTCTCCAGCAGATCGGGCTTGCCGTCCCCGTTCACATCACCCACCGCCATCAAACTTGATACTGCGTCGCCCAACTCGTAAATCGCGGGCGACTGGAAGGTGCCGTCGCCATTGCCCAGCAGCACGTCCAGGAAACCTCCCCGGAGCACGAGCAAATCGAGTTTGCCGTCCTGGTTCGCATCGGCAACCGCCAGCGTACCGCCCGGCCCACCCAAGATGTAGCTCTGTGTAGCTCCAAACGTTCCGTCACCATTGCCCAACAACACGCCCACCGCTCCGCCACTATTGCATGGGAAGTCGGGACCGGCGCATGCGTTGGCTACGAGCAGGTCGGGCTTGCCGTCCCCGTTCACATCGGCTATGACGACATTCGCAGCCTCGTAGCCCCCAGAAGGGTAAATGTGAGGTGCTGCCAGGGTCCCATCGCCCTTTCCCAACAACACGCTAATCAAGCCGCTGCAAGGGGTAGGGGAACAAGAGAATTCGTGGGAGACCGCGACATCGAGCTTGCCGTCGTGATTTAGATCCGCCACCGCCACCGAGTGTGCGAAAACGACGCCGCTGTCGAAGGTTTTTGCAGTCTGGAAGGTCCCATCGCCGTTGCCCAACAGCACTCCGACCCCGCCGTCACAGTTGTTGGGGCCGACACACACATTGGCTACCACCAGGTCGGGTTTAGCATCACCGTTCATATCTGCGACCACGATTGAAATTGCTGTCGATCCGCCTGAGCGGTAGACCTGGGTTGGCTGAAAGAGTTTGGCCGCCCATAAGCTTCCGGGTACAACTAACGCAATTGAAGCGATACAAAGGAGACGTAGAGCGATGCTCTGAATGCGCACAAAACCCTCCGAGATTTCGAGAAAATCCAAAGTTCTAGCGGCGCACGGGGGGAGGATGTGCGCAGGGACTGGAAAGCCGCACCATCTTACACCCGAGATCGAAGAAGTGCCATTCTTCTTCGGGGATAGGAGGTAGAGTGTTTTGAAACTGCCTGATTAGATAACAGTGTCAGCTCCCGACACCGTTATCTAATCAGACCGAAGGGTCGAGATCGCCACCTGCGCAATCATCGGAGTTGCAGTCGCGCAACTGTACTATGTCGCCTTCCCGGATTTGGGAAGACGCTGACCTGCGTGGGCTAAATTTACGGCCGGAAACTTGGGGACCAGCCTCGTAGTTATGATCCTGTGCCAGTCAGAGTGACTTTCTGCGGGCTGGCGCCTCCATCGTCGCTGATGCTCACCATCGCTTTTCTCATCCCCACAGCGGTCGGTGTGAACGTCACTTTGACGGTGCAACTTGCCCCGCCCGCGATGCTCGTCGCGCAAGTGTTGGTCTGGGAGAAGTCTCCGGCATTTGTTCCGGTAACACTGATACCAGTAAAGTTCAAGGGTGTGCTGCCTACGTTCGTTAAGGTGATGTTCTTGGGCGTACTCGTCGTGCCAACGGGCTGCGTCCCGAAATGTAATGCCGTCGGAGAAAGGTCGACCACCGTGCCGACTCCCTTTAACGGAATCGCTTGCGGGCTCGCCGGATCGGAATCGCTGACGGCTAGCACTCCGGCTCTGGTGTTCTTCGCGGTAGGTTCAAATGTCACGCGAATCGTGCAAGTCGCTCCCGAGGCCAGCGAGTTGGGACAGGTGTTCGTCTCGGCAAAATCGCCGGAGTTCGCGCCGCCGATGTAAATCTCGTTGATCGTCAGTGAACCCGAGCCTTGGTTGGTCAAGGTGAGTTCCTTTGCCGGGCTGGTAGTGCCAAGCGTCTGGCGGGCGAAGGCCAGCTTTGTTCGGGATACGCTCACAAACGTCTGTGAAGCAATCTTGGCCACGAAGGCATCGGGCGCTGCTTTCAACGACGGCTGAAATGCCAGTAGAGTCTTCGGGAAATCGTTGGACTTGGTGGTCCCTGCCACATAGGCGCTGCCTGCTGAATCCACGGCGATGCCCAGATCCCTATATCCGTCCTGGAATATGCTTTCGCTCGCTCTTCCACCGAGGTAAGTGGAGTACAGCAACGCACTACCGTCGCCACTGATCTTGGCCACAAACGCATCAAAGGCGCCGTGATTTGTTGGCTGGATGGAACTGGCTAAAGGAAAATCTTTTGACGCTGTGTACCCTCCCACGTAAGCGTTGCCACTGGAGTCGGCTGCTATGGAAGTGCCCATGTCGTTGTTGACGCCACCCAGGTAGGTGGAGAAGACGAGCGCATTGCCGCTGGGGTTGATCTTGGCCACAAACGCATCGCGACTGCCGTGATTCGTGGGCTGGATAGCATGTGCCGTAGGAAAGTCCGTGGACTCCGTGAACCCGGTCAAGTAGGCGTTGCCCGCTGAGTCCAAGGCGACGTCCCAACCGTATTCGAAACCGCTCCCTCCGAGGAAGGTGGAATAGATGACTGTCTGGCCGTCGGCGCTGAGCTTGGTAAGATATGCGTCCACGTTTCCAGCATAGGTGGGCTGGATGGCATTGACGGTAAAAAAATCTGGTGAAAATGTGTACCCGCCTACATAGGTATTGCGCGCCGAGTCCACCGCCACGCGGGAACCGCCTTCGCCGCCGCTCCCGCCCCAGTAAGTGGAGTAAATGAGCGCGCTGCCGGCGGCATTGATCTCGCTGATAAACGAATTAAAATTAGCCCCTTCGTGGAAGTTTGGTTGAAGAGCATGCAACACCGGAAAGTCGCGCGACGGGGTGTCTCCGGTCACATGGGCATTGCCAGCCGAGTCCACGGCGATGCCCCAGCCGTAGTCATCGCCGCTTCCACCCAAGTAGGTAGAGTAAACAAGCGCGCTGCCGTCGGGACTGATCTTGGTCACAAAAGCGTCGTGGATCCCGTGGTTCGTTGCCTGGATGGGATTGACGGTGGGAAAGTCGGGCGAGCCGGTGTACCCGGTCAAGTAAACGCTCCCCGCTGAGTCCACTGCGATGCCTTGACCGACTTCGTCTGAACTTCCGCCCAAGTACGTAGAGTAGAGGAGTGTGGTGCCATCAGCGTTGATCTTGGTTACAAACGCATCAGCGTTACCGCCATAAGCGGGCTGAAAGGCATTGGCCGTAGGAAAATCGGCGGATCTTGTAAACCCGGTCACGTATGCGTTGCCCGCCGCATCCACGGCAATGTCCATAGCGGCATCGTCTGCACTTCCGCCGAGGTAGGTGGAGTAGGCCAGTACCGGATCGATGATCAACGGCTGGCCGCGATCATAGGAAGCGACATGAAATCCTACTTCGTTTTTGCTGTTCAGTATGTAGCCGCTGCGAATCTCCCTCTTTGTCCCATTCACTTCCTGGTAGGTATAGGGGCGGCGCAGGCGCACGTCGCCTGCCGGGCTGCTCAGGACCAGGTCGCCGCGATCAAGTCGCACTTCACTGGCGCCTTCGATTCCCAGTCGGATCGCTCGCGGATTCGCTCCCGGTTGAAGGACGAAGTCGTACTCCAACTCCCGCTGATTGCCGTAGTACACCAGATCCACGCCGGGGTAGAGGTTGGCGTAGCGCACTCTTGCATATTGCCGGACGTTGGTGCGCCATTTCTTCGGATCGTTGCCGATGAAGTAGTTGCTCTTACTGGGTAATTCATCTTTTCCAGACACTTCTGTCGCTCGCCCATTGGCGCCGGCGAGCTTCATATGAAGCACAGCAGATCCATCTTCTTGCGCTTCTTGCGGCCGAGCTTGTGCGATGCGCGCGTTAAGCTCTCTCCTGGAAGCTCGGTGCAGAGTCAGAACCGCCTCGGTATTTGTAAGAAGCAGGTTGTACCCAGCACCCCGCGACACGAACTTGACCTGTGGGTCAGTCTGACCCTGGTTGGCTTCAAAAACGAGTGGAAGCCTGCCATAGCCTTCCACGATGCTCGCTCCTTGAGCGCGCGTTCCTGGGTGACTGGCCGAAGCGACGGTCTGCCCATGTGCACACGTTGGAAGCAGCAAACAATAGACGAAGAGAATTTGTGTCTTCATAATTCCTCCTGGTTTCGACTGGGTCCACCGAAGTCTGCCTCGATCCGGCTCGATTTCGGAAAGCTGGCGGCTCTGTTCAGCAGCATGGCGCTGGGCGATAACGCTGCGCAGGGAATTGCGCGTGAGTCTCATAGAGGACTCCCTTTACGGACGGAAGTAGGGGCGCGCTTTCGAGGTCGATCATTCGCCGACAGCGTTCTGATCTTGATCTGCCGGGGACAAGAAACCAATCGTCACCGGCAATCTAGTTGCCTGAACCATCGAGGTTCAAAACTCTCGCCTCAGGAGACGTACACACCGTGGTGGAAACCTGCAATTCGGGGGAGACGGAACGTAGCAATAACACACGAAGGAGCGTGTCCTGTCAACTAATAAGTCGTGTCTAATTAGTCCCATCGCGCCCGGACAGTAGTGTTCAAGCGATCAATTCCGGCCATGGCAATGGCGCAAGCCAGCCGTATGCAGACTTAAGCCCTGAGGTCGTGCTCGGCGTTAAATCTAGCCTCGTGAGCAAGTTCTGTCGCAACGGCATACATATATATAAATACATTGGAGTAACCACAAGTGTTCCACGTAGAACACTTCGCACAGTGGGGCTTGATGACAGGTGGCCCAGGTAAGCTCGGGGCTCCCCACGTTTCAGGTTTGAACTCCTCGAGATGTACTCCTCCTGTTGGGTCATCATGTCACATTCATCATTCCACGACTAACGGTGGCCCTACCAACTCCATCCCGAAGGCGCGCATGAACGAAGCATCAGTCGTGTAGGCGCCGGGTTTGATGCCGTGACTTTCCCGTTCGTTAAAGAAGGCTTCCATCTTTCCCGCTGGCGCAAATGAGATGAGCAACCGTCCGGGCGAGTCGCCAGCAAATGCCCAGGCGTGAGGAATCTTGCGTGGACCCAGCACACAGTCGCCGCTTTTAAGAAAGCGCTCAGAGCCAACTTCAACGACGTAGTGGCCCTCCAGCGAATAGAACAGTTCATCTACATCGTGGTGAAGGTGACGGGGCGGGCCTCCTTTCTTTTGATTCGACTGTTCCAGGACGAACAGAGCGCCGCTGGTGTCATGCGTCAGAACCTTGTACGTGGTGGAACTGAGACCGATGGACCGCTTTTTTTCTTCGCGGTCCATTCCAAAGGGAACACGAACGGGTTTCGTGGTCGGAGCAGGGCCGGTGGTTTGCCCAAGTATAGGTAATGGAAGTATGGCGAGCGCGAGTTGTAAAAAAGAGCGACGCTGTATCTCCTGCATTCTGGCACCTTTGGAGTTGAAAGAACTGGGCAAGCGTACAAGACGGATGGGACGAAGGCAATCGGACGGCGGATGCGCCCAGCTAATCTCGGTGTGTGTGCCACGCGATTGGCTTTTTTGAAACGTGGGCCGGATGCGGGCCACCTGCCGCCCCTAATCGACGGTTGGCCTTCTCTGGCAAAGCAAGCGGTGCTTGCACCGCCTAGGATCACTATGCCTTTGACAGACCTCGCTTGTATCGAGGGGCACCCTGTTACCTGGGCCACCCGACTGCTTTCGTGATCACGCCAATAGTTCTTGGCTGACTCAATTCAACCTACAGGAAACAATATGGATTTGATCTTGAGAGACTCTCCGTCAAGCGACTCGTTCCTCTGCTTCTTCCCTTTGTTGCAACCCGGGCCTGCGCCAACTATCCGCTGTCGCGACTCTTTGTTGCGGATTGAAGACAATAGCTAAAAGTGACCCGATACCCAGGCCAACCAAGAGGAACGTGATCGCAGAATATAAGTCGTATTCAGTTTCATTCCTTGCACGTTCCATAAGACTCTCCCTTTGCGTTTTGCAAAATATGAAACAATGAACCGCTTTTGTGGGTTGCATGAATCGTGCCACTTTACCAAAGCGCTTGTTTTCCTGCCGATGCATGACCCCGCAGAGGCAACGAGGAGGACATTTCGACGCATTGAACGGCAAGATTTCTTCATGCAACAAAAAGAACTCGTAAAGGAGCGGCGTGGCATACAGGAAAGACCGTATTCCAACGGTTCGACGGAGCCGCCGACTGAGCCACGGTTCGCTCTTTGAAAAAACGTGGCGTTGGCAACCGCATGTCCCCGAACCGTGATTGCGGTTGGAAGAGCAGACGGATTCTACTTGGCGTATAGATTAGTAGGGGCCAACCTACCGCATGGACTCTTCGACTTCCGAAATCCAGTCCGGCCGTTTGAGGACTTCGCGCGGCTTCGGGCCATCGGCGGCACCGACGATGCCGTCGCGTTCCATTAGATCGATCAGGTGAGCGGCGCGGCCGTAGCCGACGCGCAGCCGCCGTTGCAACAGTGAAGTCGATGCCTTCCCGAACTCGATTACCAGGCGGACGGCATCGTTGAACAGAGGATCGTTTTCGTTCTCGCCTATCTCCCCGGAGTCTTCGCCGCCTCCGGCCGCCTCGCGCTCTTCTTTCGGGACCTCGAGGAAGTGCTGCTGATACTGCGCGCCTCCCTGCGTTTTCCAGAACTCCACCACCGCCGCGATTTCTTTTTCAGTTACGAAGGGCGCATGCAGACGATGCACGCGCGCCGATCCGGCGGGCAGGTAAAGCATGTCGCCGCGTCCTAAGAGAGATTCAGCGCCGTTGGCGTCGAGAATGGTGCGTGAGTCGACTTTGGTAGCGACGCGGAACGAGACGCGCGCGGGAAAATTCGCTTTGATCAATCCGGTGATGACGTCAACCGACGGACGCTGCGTCGCCAGCACGAGATGAATGCCCACGGCGCGGGCCATCTGCGCGAGACGCGTAACGGATTCTTCCACGTTGCTGCCGTCGAGCATCATCAGGTCGGCGAGTTCGTCGATGATGATGACGATGTAGGGAATCGGACTCTCATCGGTCTGCTCGACGAAGAGGCTTGGCGTGTCGTCGAAGAGGCGGTTGTATTGATCGATGTTGCGGACGCCTTTCGCCGCCAGCAGTTTGAGCCGCCGTTCCATCTCCCGCACGGCATTGCGCAGCGCATTGGCCGCAAGCTTCGGCTCCGTGATGATGGGCGTGTAGAGATGCGGAATACCTTCGTAGTTGCCGAGTTCGAGGCGCTTCGGATCCACGAGTACGAGGCGCACCTGGTCAGGCGTGGCTTTGTACAGGATGGACATGATCATGGCGTTAATGCAGACGCTCTTGCCAGTTCCCGTCGAGCCCGCGATCAGGAGATGTGGCATGCCCGCGAGGTCGGCCACCGCGAGGCGACCGTTGATGTCTTTACCCATCCCCAGTGTTAGCTTCGATTTCGATCCGACGAATTCCTGCGACTCGATGTTCTCTCGCAGCCAGATAATTTCGTGTTCGCGATTCGGAACCTGAATGCCGACAGTGCTCTTGCCGGGCATGCGCTCGATCAGAATGCTTTCGGCGCGCAGGGCGAGACAAAGGTCGTCGGTGAGTCCGGTGATGCGGCTGTATTTGATGCCGGCTTCGGGTTTGAACTCGAACGTTGTAACCACCGGCCCCGGATTGATTTGCGTGACCTGTCCGTGGACGTCGAACTCGGCATATTTCGCGGTCAAGACCTGCGCGAGGATCTTGAGTTCGTCTTCGTTGACGGACTGCGCTTCATCCGGACGGTGCAGTAGGCTCGAGGGTGGCAGCTTGTAACTGCCAGCAATCTTTGGGAGCGTGGTCTTCGACCTAACCTGAGTGTCGGCGCGGTCCTTGACTTCGATGTTGGATGTCAAAGATGCATCGCGGTCGGGCGGGGGTGCGACGAAGGCGACTGGCTCTTCTTCCGCCATGCGCTCGATACCAGTTCGGCGAGACCCGGCTGGAGATTCAGTTCGAGCGGAAGCGAACTCCTGCTGGGGCTCCGGCCGCGGCGCTGCGGGCCGAGCGGGTACCAGTTGCGTTGTGACGAGTGGCTTCTGCGCGCGCCGGCGTTCCAGTTCGAGTTGCTGGCGTCTGCGCTGGCGGTCGTCCTTCCAGTCACGATAGCGGTCTCGCAGGGCGATAACGAAAGCGAAGCGCGTGGGCGCCCAGACTTCGATGGCAGCGAATGAAAAGGCCGTGGTCAGATAGAGCGCGACTGCAAGAAACGTTGTGCAGACAATGTAGGCGCCGGCGACATTGAAGTAATGAATCAGACCGTCACCAACAATGCGGCCGACCAGACCCTCGACGGGGATTGAACCCATCCAGCGGAAATGTCCGGGGAGGATCGCGAGCAGGGCGGGCACGAACATCAGCAGCCACACTCCGCCCAGGGTCTTGGCTACAGGTGTCTGGACGGCACGCGAACGGAACCAGCGGATGCCCAGCATGCCGAGGAATACTGGCAACAGAAACGATCCGATGCCCCAAAATTGCAGAACGATATCGGAAAGATAAGCGCCGGTGATGCCGATCCAGTTGCGGGCGGCACGCGATCCGGTCAGGACTGATGCGCTGTTGAACGACGGGTCAAGCGGCGAATAGGAAGCGAGCGCGAGAAAAAGGAGGAGCGCAGAGACACACAACAGGAATCCGAGCAGCTCGTTAAGGCGCCGGTTCCGGGTGGGCGTAAAAATCTTCGAGAGAAATTTCATTGGCGTCAAAGGCGTCCAGGGACCTTAGATGCAGACACTTCACCCGGAGTGCCCTAAAGAGGCCAGAGCCATATGATTATGACAAGAAGTCCGGTAGCTCGACAAGGCGGGAAGGGGGACGGGGTGGCGAAGTGGGTACCGGGCATCGGATAAGAAGGTTGATGAGGTTCCAACCGGTAAATTACCCGAACAAACTGGTGGCTTTCGGCATCGCTGAAGAAGCTGCGGAAAAAATCGTTCAGCGGTCTGACAGCATACCGCGGCGGCCAAAGCCGGATTGATTTTGAGGCAGTTATGGCGCGGCTGAAGCCGCGCCCCTTCAAAACAAAATCAAAACCGGAGTTTTTTCGCAAGCTGCGAAGCGATGCCCTGATACGAACCTAATTTATTCTGCCGGCGTCAGCGCCTACTCCCGAGAGACGTTGGGGCAGGGTCGCTACTTGCCGAACACTCCCACCGCCCAGGCTAGCACGGCCGCGCCCACGATAATCCGATAGATGGCGAATGGTGCGAAGCCACGTTTGCGGACCCAGTTCATGAACCAGGCGACGGCGGCGTAGGCGACGATGAACGAGACGATGAAGCCGATGCCGATGATAACCCATTGGTGCGAAGTGATCTGGGCGACGCCGATGGGATTCTGCGCTTTCCCGGAAATTGATTTGTAGAGCGTGTACAGAGTTGCCATAGCCATGGTGGGAATGGAGAGGAAGAAGGAAAACTCCAGCGCGGCGGCGCGCGAGATTCCAGCCAACTGTCCGGCGGCGATGGTGGACATGGAACGCGAAGTCCCCGGAAAGACTGCCGACAGAATCTGGCAAGCGCCGATCCAGATGGACTGGCCGCCGTGAATGTCGTCCATTGTCCAGGTGTGGATGGGCGATCCGGGAGCGCCGGGGCCAGCCGCTTCCCAGGGGGCTTTCATCGAGTCAATGACCCACATCACGATGCCGCCGATGAGGAGCGATGCGCCCATTACTTTTAAGCTCTCCAGGTTCTTGCCGATCAGTTTGGTGAGCAGAAACGATGGGACCGCGGTCACCACAAACGCGATGATCACCAGACTGAGGGGATGGGTCAGGTAGTCGCAGTCTCCTTTCTCGCCTTCGGGGAAGGTCGAGATGAGTTTGGCGATCTTATCGCGAAAGTAAATCGGCAGCACCAGAATGGCGCCCAGTTGGATGACAATCGAGTACATCTTCCAGTACGGATCGTCCAGGTGCAGATGAAGAAGGAGTTCAGTCAGGCGCAAATGGGCGGTGGAACTGACGGGCAGGAATTCGGTCAGGCCTTCAACGATTCCCAGAAGCACGGAAAGCAGGTATTCGTTCAAGCATCCTCCAGACGCCCCGTAACAGTATTGCAGAAAATTGTTGCGACGAAGTTAGGAAGATTGATTCCGTGTAGGTCGGACGCTGTTGTCCGACGCGGTTGAAGTTGGGGTTGGTTTTGATTTTGAAGTCCACCGCTACACTTGGCGAGCAACAAACCAAAATCAAAACCAACGGCGTCGGACAGGAGTGTCTGACCCACACGAGCTAGTTCGCGTATCTGCGGAAGAAGCTGTCCTGTTTCCATGCAGGACGGTGATCGTCGTTGGCGATGTTGATCAGGAGGCTGCGGACGATTTCTTCGTATTTTGCGGCGGAAGTGAAATCAACGGGCTGATTGAGGTCGTCGGACGGGGCATGGTAGCGGTTGGTCAGCCAATCTTTGAAGATCTGCTGTTCGGGAGAACCGGGTTCGGAGCCGACGCTCATGATGATCGATGGTACTCCGTGACGGATGAAGTTGTACTGGTCGCTGCGAACGAAAAGGTTGCGCAGCGGTTCTGGATCGGGCTGAACTTTTACGTCTTGCGATTGGGCGATCGCGCGGGCGCGGTCGCCGAGGTCTGAGTCGTCGAGGCCGAGTACGCGCAGGACTTTCAGAGGGACGATGGGCAGAAACATGTCTACGTTTACGTCCGCGACCAGAGACTTCGGCGGGACTGTGGGATGGGCGGCGAAGTATTTGGATCCAAGCAGGCCTTTTTCTTCTCCCGTGACAAAAACAAAGAGGATGGAGCGTCGCAGCTTCTCGGGATTCTTTTTGAAGAGGGCGGCCTCGTCCATTAGGAGGGCGCTCCCGGAGCCGTCGTCCATGGCGCCGTTGTAGATGCTGTCGCCGTTGATGGGCGCACCGATGCCGACGTGGTCGATGTGAGCGGAGAGAACTACGTACTCATCCTTCAAAGTTGGGTCGCTGCCTGGCAGTTTGGCGACCAGGTTGGCCGACTCGACTTTATGGATTTCGACTTTGGTTTTGGCCTCGAGCGAAACGGCCAGGGGGAAGTGCGGGAGCGGCTTGCGGTCTTTGCCGAGTTCGGCGATTTCAGCGAAGGTGTGGCCAGAACCGGCAAAAAGTTTTTCGGCGCTGGCGGGATTGATGGTGACTGCCAATTGCGCGCCAGCAGTCTCGTTGAACTCGGGATAGTCAAGGTCCATGGTGGGATGCGTGCGGTTCAGGGAGATGCGTGACCATGGAATATCCATCGACGCGGGGTTGATGAGGGAGACGATGCCGATTGCGCCAGCTTCGCGCAGTACCTTCCAGCGTTCCAGCAGGGTTTGATAGTGCGAGGCGAGAGGGCCCGGGATATCGGCGGGCGATCCGGAGAAGATCACTACCAGCTTGCCTTTGACATCGAGACCGGCGAAGTCGTCGTAATTCTTTTCGGGAACTTTCAGGCCGTAGCCGACGAAAATCAGCGGCGCTTTAACCTCGGGCACGGGGATGATACGGGTACCAATGAGGGCGTCATCACCGAGCACGAGCGGCTCACGCTGGCCGTCGTGGACCATGGTCAGACTACAATCTTTTTCGACGATCTGCCGCGACGTGAAGCGGACGGGTTGGTAGAAGCCGTTGATGCCGGCGGGCTCAAGGCCGGCTTTCTTGAGTTGCTCGACGGCGTATTCTTCGGCGGCGCGTTCGCCGCGACTGCCGGTGTCGCGGCCTTCCATCTTGTCGTCAGCGATCACTTTGATGTAATCCCACCAGGTGTGACCGTCGAAATGAGAAGTCTGGGCGGCGGCAGAGATGGTGAGCGCGATTGACAGCATGACCGGCGAAAGTTTTTTCATTGCAATACCCTCGACGAAGATTTCTAGGATAGCAGGAGATGGGATCAACGGAAGAGACGCGATGTGCCGCGTCTCCGGTTGTGCAGCCCTGCTCCGGTGCTGAGGAAGAGGCTGCTTGTCTTGTCTTCGGTTACGACGGCCGTGATCCGGGAGACGCGGCACGCCGCGTCTCTACTAACCTGTTTGTGGCCAGCCTGAACCCGAAGGCGCGCTTGCATCATCTAGTACTAGTACACACAGCGATATTCTATTTCCCAGGTAAACACTATGGCCGCTCCTCCGATACCCAGCTCGCTCGATGCCGCTACGCAAACTTTTCCAATTCTCACGCAAGCCCAGATCGACCGGCTGCGTCCGCACGGCAAGGTGCGGAAAGTCAAGGCGGGCGAAATTCTGTTTGAACCGGGCGATCTCAACGTACCTTTTTTCGTGGTGCTTTCCGGGAGTATGGATATCGTGCAACCTGACCTCAAGGGCGAACGTCTGATCGTGACCCACGATGTTACCGGACACTTCACGGGCGAACTCACGATGATCTCGGGGCGGCGGACGCTGGTGCGGGGCCGGGTAGTAACTGAGGGGGAGTTCCTCGAACTCAGCCCGGATGAACTACGGTCGGTGATTGCCAAAGACGCGGAGTTGAGCGACATCCTGATGCGGGCGTTCATCCTGCGGCGGCTGGCGCTCATCAGCAAAGGCTACGGGAACCTGATTCTGATGGGGTCGCGGCACTCGGCGCCGACGTTGCGGTTGCGCGAGTTTCTGATTCGTAATGGACAGCCTTACACCTACGTCGATCTCGATACCGATCAGGCTTCTCAGGAACTGCTCGACCGATTCCACGTCACGGTGGACGAAATTCCTGTGGTCATCTGTAGCAGCCGGAACGTGATGCGAAATCCGACGGTGCAGGAATTGGCGGACTGCCTGGGATTCAATGCCACGGTCGATGAGTCGCAGGTGCACGACGTGATTGTCGTGGGAGCGGGACCGTCAGGGCTAGCGGCGGCGGTCTATGCTGCTTCCGAAGGTCTCGATGTATTGGTGATCGAGACGGCTGCGCCGGGAGGTCAGGCGGGTTCAAGCTCAAAGATTGAAAACTATCTCGGATTTCCGACGGGCGTTTCAGGACAGGAGCTGGCCAACCGGGCGACTACGCAGGCGTTAAAGTTCGGGGCGAAGATGATGGTGGCACACAGCGTCGCGCGACTGGACTGCGATAAACGTCCGTACAAAGTTGTGCTGGACGACGGTACGGCGCTGGCGACACGCAGCATCGTGATTTCGAGTGGCGCACAGTACAACAAGCCCAAGATCGCGAACCTGGCGAAGTTCGAAGGACAGGGAGTCTACTACGGCGCGACCTATATTGAGTCGCAAGTGTGCGACGGTGAGGACGTGATCGTGGTGGGCGGGGGAAACTCGGCGGGACAGGCGGCGGTCTACATGTCGCAGTCGGCGAACAAGGTCTACATGCTGGTCCGGGCAGGAGAGTTGTCGAGCACGATGTCGCGCTACCTGATTCAGCGGATCGAAGAGAATCCTGCGATCGAACTTCACTACCGGACGGAAATTGTCGGGATGGATGGCGACACGCACTTGGAGAGCGTGAGTTGGAAGGACAATGCGACGGGAGGGACTTCGAAGCACCCCATCCGGCACGTGTTCGTGATGACGGGAGCGTCTCCGCGCACGGACTGGTTGGCAGGGTGCCTGGCGCTGGACGGTAAAGGGTTCATTCTGACGGGTCGGGATTTTTCCGAAGAGGCAGCGCAAAAATCGGCGTGGCCGCTGGCGCGTCCGCCATTCATGCTGGAAACAAGCTTGCCCGGAGTGTTTGCGGTTGGGGATGTGCGGTCTGGGAATGTTAAAAGAGTGGCCTCGGCGGTGGGGGAAGGCTCGGCCGCCATCAACATGATTCATCAGGTGCTGCACGAATAGAGTTCGAAACAATTCATGCGTTCGGCAGGCTTCCTTAGAGGAAAACCAGTCCCCGGCGAATTCCTCGCGTAACGGCTTCTGTCCGGCTGGAGGCGCCGAGCTTGCCCATAATAGAACTGATGTGGAATTTGACGGTGTGTTCAGAAATGCGCAAGCGGTCTGCAATCTCCTTATTGAGCAGCCCCTCGGCCAGCATCGCCAGTACCTCGTGCTCGCGTGCAGTCAATGATTCGGCTGGAACCTGAAGTTCGTCCGGGTCTGGATGGAGCGGCGGGGGCGAAATTCTCTCGCTAAACTCTGGGCTGAGCGCCACCAG
>Ga0137409_10002345_pt1 | contig 20339 bp, 17 predicted proteins | sample CZODoug1_16funga_FD_122059 | JGI IMG/M metagenome (GOLD analysis project Ga0137409, IMG submission 122059) | Vadose zone soil fungal communities from Angelo Coast Range Reserve, California, USA - CZODoug1_16fungal (Hybrid Assembly) | ecosystem: Environmental > Terrestrial > Soil > Vadose zone... | reverse complement strand
CTCATGGGGAGCTCCGTTCTGAGTGAGGTTGACGACACCTCGATTCTCAGGACGGGGCTCTCCACCTGCTATTGGCGTCCTCTCAACTGGCTACGGCCTCTCGGCTCTTGCCCCCGCGCAGCGGGCTGGAGCGCAGCGACTTTGTGCTTTGGCCCATCGCGTCGTTTTCTGCGGAGGGCTCATCCGTCAGCAACTAGGGGAAAAGCGGACATGTCGCCGACATCGCGGAAACGGCGCGAATGACTCATCTCCGCCATCAGGGGCGCGGTGGTTTTGGAATGTGCGCTTTCTTCCTGTTGCGTTATTCCGCAGCCCTTAGTGGTTCGTTGACACTGCCGGCCGGTTTGGCCGCGGCGACTTCATTGGCCTTGTCGCGCCAGATCACGATAGGCTTCACCTCGCTCTGTTTTCCCCAGAAGGGCAGCCGGAAGCGGAAGTTCTTGCCCTTGAAGTCTGGGATCAGTTCCGCGCTCGGCAACTCGATTGGGATCAACCGCTCACGCTCTTCGATCGAATCTTCCTTTGGCGGAGACTCCGAGAGTTTCCGGCACAATTTCGTACATGATTTCGTGCTGGGGAGCTTCGCTACGCCGATCGGGTAGATCGTCAACTTTTCCTGCTCGAACTTCATTCGTACGAAGTTCTTGTAGTTGCGGATTCCCAGCGCACCGAAAGCGTCGCCGGTGTGCATGCGGGCGAGGAGCCCGGTGAGTACCCAGTAGGCGCCGAAAATGAAGCCGCCGACGAGAGCGCCGAGCGGGATGATCTCCAATGGATACAAGGTTGGCAAGGTTCCGGCATTTGGGCTGGTGTAGAAAACCTCCTTGTTGAAAGCGATGCACAGTAGGGACAGCAGGAACATGGCCTTGAGGTGCGCCAGCGCGTGCAGGGAGCCGACACCGCCCCTGACGAGGAACTTGAACAGCGGCTTTCGTTTCTCGGAGACCGAGATGTACGAGACGAGCCCCGCCCACAGCCCGAACAGCATCACGCAATAGAATATGTTCTCCGCGGCGACCTCGGGGAGGAACGCCAGCATTTGGTTCGACACCGAATTGATCGTCTCGTAGTCGACGGCTTTGATCTTGTCGTCAAGTGGCGCGAGGGTCTTGGCCACCAAGTGGTATTGCCACGTCATGATCCAATAGAGGGCGCCGATAACGAGCGAGAATTTCCAGTTCCTCAGCGGGAAGGCCAAATTCTTCAAGGTCAGGGCCGCGCTGCGGCCTCGGCTCGGATAACACGCGATCATTTTGGCGACACCAGTAAAGCGTCGCGTCCGTGGGCGCGATTTTTCCTTGTCTTTTTCACGCCCTTCAGTCGACGTGCCGGCGGCCGGCTTGGATGCCACGCTATCCGGTATGTTCTCCGGACGCACCCCCCAGCTCACCTTGACTTCCTTCCTGAGGTCGGTCGTGGAGTGGAGAAAGGCGCCGCCTCCGCCTGCGGTGATTAGGTGAATTCCAGCCTTCAGCGTCGGTTTCTTCTTTTTGGCTTTCAGCCAAGTCCAGAGGCCCTTCAGCGGAGCCTTGTTTTCCTTGGCTTGCGGATCATAGAGCTCATCGAGGTAGTAGTGGCTGTAGTGATGCCAGTCGCCGGCCAGCACGGCGCTTATGCGCACATTCCTCACCTCATCCTTCTTCTCGTCCTTCGTCCTCTTCTGCGAAATTCGAACGATCGTGTGCAGACTATCGACGGTATTGATGCCTTCAAACTCGGCATCGAGCCAGTGCGGCTCGGCAATGCACAACACGATATTGTGGTTGCCATCCATCTGCTCGACAATTGTCCGGAAAGAGTTCTCCTGCGCCCCATCGAGATATTTCGAGAACTGGATGTCGACACCCCAGAGCCACCAGTTGTGGGGCAACCGGATGGCCCAGTAGCTGCGATGTTGCACGCAGCGCCAGCCGCCGATTTTGCGGCCGTGTTCCTTTTCCAACAAGTGATCGCGATTCTGGCAGAACAGGCTGTCGAACGCGGCAAGCCCGTCGTACCAATCATGATTGCCGGGCAGCGCAAACAGCTTGCGTTCTCTTTGTTTGTTGAACGGCGGGAACGCGCTGGCTAAAGGAAGCACAAAGCGCTCGTCGTATTCTTCGTGAGTCGCTTGCGGATAGCACTGGTCGCCCCCCAGGACCAAAATACGGCCGGCCGGCAGCTTTTCAGCGTGATAATTCGTTAGCGTCAGCTTTTCTTCGGCCAGCCGCGTCGCCATGCCGTAGGTGGGCCCAAACCCGTCGCCGACGTCGGCGATGTAGTCCACCCAGTAGGCGTCTTTTTGGTCGGGGAAGATCGTGCTCCAGTCTTTATCTTTTGGATCGCTGTAGTCATATCGTTTCTTAAGGCCATCCTTGGAGACACGGTCCGTGGCCGCCTGCATGAGGCGCTGGTCGGCGTATTCCCCGAACACGGCCGCAATGACGTCGCGAATGCCGACCCGAACCAGCACGCCCGGGTCGTACCAGCGCACGGCCCTGGCCAGAGGCTTTTCCTTCAGGCGCCTCACGACCTCATCCCTGTTACGCAGCATGATGCTTCCCCTCGACAGCCGCACAACGCGGGCGTGGACGCTCAGATTGTGAATGATGAAGGTGTGTGCCCGCCGACGGCATGTGCACTGCCGCTGAGGGAATTCGGCACGTCCCCAAGTGTGGCAGCTCTGTTATCAAGCTACCTCAGTCTTGCATCGAAGCGGAAGGGGGCATCGCAAGTTTTTGGCACTGAGCCGCCGATCCGGGAGTGCATTGGGTCGACTTTGATGAAGTTGTTCGTCATAGCCCAACATTTGCAATTACTTACTCCAATCGTGGTCTCCTCTATACAAGAATCGGCCAGACCGGACGATTGCGTCGCGCTCAACAGTACGATAGCGACGACTAGTGCACCGATTCCGGAGTTCGCATCCCATTGCGGCACATCCGTTTGCGAACTTCGGAATCAAAGGTGCACTAGCAACTTATTGATTCCTAGTGCGGCTTTTGAATTTGAAGTTCCTAAACGCGTTTGCCGCAATATGATAGGAACTTCAAATTCGCCGCACTAGGTGTCGTTCGCTTCGCGCGCAGAGGGGCGACCGCAGGATCGTGGGTGAGATATTGCAACTCGCGACTGGAGTGAGTGGAGGAGTGTGCAGATGACTCCAAAATCCATGCTTTGGCGGGGCGCCCTCCCGGCGCTGATAACGGCCATGCTGTCGTTGACGGCAAGCGCGCAGTTCGGGGATCGTGATGCTGACCCTGCCGGTGCGCGGGCGGAAGCGCGGGAAGAGTGCAAACCAAAGCTTTATTCGACGGCCGGAAGAGTCAAATTCAAGGGGTTTGCCCTAGATGAGCGGGAAATGAGAGGCGAAGGTGCGGCCATGGCCAAAGCCATCGCCAACTGGCAGCGCAATGTCAGCGACCAGTACGGCAGCCAATGGATGCTCTGGGAAAGAGCCGAGGACAAAAGCTTCACTTGTGCACCGTCCAGGTCAGGAACGATCCTCTGCGTCGTCGAAGCGCGTCCGTGCGGCGGAGGCCCAGACAGACCACCGGACGAGGAACCCGAGCAAGCGGGCAGGTCGTGCGATAAATACCCGCGCGGCCGTATTCTCGAGGCACAGCAGCGGATGAACGGCTGCAACGCCTGCGGTCGGCAGATCAGAGTCGATGGGCAGTGCGGCCCGCAGACCGAAAGATGCTTGCGGGCGTTCCAGTCGTCGCGCTTTGGTCGCGCGCAAGGTCTAGAACTCAGTGCTGCGCCGGACAGGAAGACCGTTGTCGCCCTGCGCGAGTTTTGCGAACGCTGATAGCCGATTAGAGAGCTGCAAAGGGGCAGCGACGTGATTTTGTTCCGTCCGCACGGGCAGGGGGGGCGCATGGTCTCGGGCTGTCATGTGAGGGTCAGCCGCCGCCTCATGGGAGAGCTTCGGCCCGAATACGGAGTTGTCACAAAAAGCCGAACAGGCGCGCCGGATTGTCGGTCAGGATCAACTTGCGCGTCGCGGCACTTGGCGCCCATTCAGCGAACTGGTTGTATAGTTGAATCGTGCCGACGCGATCGTGGAACGACAGGTGTGGGAAATCGCTGCCCCAGATCAACTGCTCGGGCGCCGTTGCGATGAGCGCCTCTGCAAAAGGCTTCACGTCGACGAAGCCGGGTGCGGTTGAAAATCGGTAGATCCCGGTCAGCTTCACCCAGCAGCGCCGGGAGCCGTCGCCCACTAGCGAGAGGAACTCCTGGAATCCACGTTGTTTCACCCCATCTTTGGTTGGGAACAGCCCGAAATGGGCGACCGAAAATTCTATCGGCAGTTCGCGCAAGATCGGCATGAGCTCGCTGACCAGCCAGCCGGGCGTGAGGAAGTCGAGGTGCCAGGAGAGCTCGTGGGCGAGCGCGGCAAGGCGCGATATGTGTGGCACCATGGAGGCAGCCAAGCCCGCTTCGGGTTTACGCACGGGAGAAATATTCACGCGGATGCCGCGCACTCCGAGTTCCTGCCAGTCGGCAAGAATCCGGTCGGGTGCCGACGTTTTGTCGAGATCCACGATGCCGCGCCGGCTCGATGCATCGAGTTGCCGCATTGCGTCGAACATACAGGAATTGTCGAAACCATAGGCGCTCGGCTGGACGAAGACAAAGCGCTCGAAACCAATGCGCCGTGCGAGCTTGAGGTAAACCTCCAGCGGCTGGTAAGGGGGCTTGTAGCGCAGGTCGGCTCCGTAGGGGTAACGGTCTTGCGGGCCGAACACGTGGAAATGCGCGTCACAAGCATGCTCTGGAACGGTATAGGTCGGCTCGACACCGGCGTCGGGATCATGCGACGCCATTTCTACGTCTCTCACAGCCGATCTCCCGAAACGGCGTTACTCCGGTTCAATTCCCGCATCCTTGATCATCCGCGTCCATTTGACCAGCTGGACCTTGACAAACTCGCCCAGCTCTTCCGGCGTGCTAGAGAAGGCCTCAAAACCGAGTGCGCCGAGGCGCCCTCTCAGGTCCGAATCGTCGATGATCTTGCGCAGTTCTGCATTGAGGCGCGTGACGATTTCAGGCGGTGTGTTGGCTGGCGCGAACATCGCCGCCCATGAATCCATGTCGAAATTTGTGATGCCGGCTTCGTGCAAGGAGGGTAGTTCGGGAAACAACGTGCTGCGCTGCAGCCGTGTCGTCGCCAAGGCACGCAGAGTGCCTGCTTTCACGTGCGGAAGGCCAGTCGTGAGATCAGTGAACATCATCGACACGCGGCCGCCGAGAACGTCGTTGAGCGCTGGAGGGGCGCTCCGGTAGGGGACATGGACAATGTCGAGCCCAGCCCAATGCTTAAGCGTTTCGCCCGCTACGACCGCGGACGCATTCCCGCTGGCAAATGAAAGCTTGCCCGGATTTGCCTTGGCGTGAGCGATGAGCTCAGGCATCGATTTCACCGGCAGATCGGGATGAAGCACCAGCATCTGCGTGAAGCTTCCGATCCGCGAGAGCGGCGCAAAATCTCTTACCGGATCATAGCTGATGCTCTTCATGAGACTTGGCGCGGCCGAATGCGGGGTGTTGGTGCCGAGGATCAGCGTGTAGCCGTCGGGCGCCGCGCGCGCCACCATATTGGCCGCGATCGTTCCATTTGCACCTGGCTTCGTTTCGATGAGGATGCTCTGTTTGAGCGCGACACCGAGCGGCAGAGCGATGCTGCGGGCGACGGTATCGGTGCCGCTGCCGGGGCCGAAAGGCACGATGATTGTAATCGGGCGCGACGGATAGGCTTGCGCCACCGCCATCCGCGATACCGCCGGCAGCGCGACAGCGCCCGCGGCGAGATGCAGAAACCTGCGGCGTGGGAACCGCATGGCGTCCTCCATGCTCAGGACTGGTAAAAGGCGGCCTTGATCGCCCCGCTCAACCAAGTCCAACCATTCTTCTCAAATCTCGCCTGCCGATGGCACCTGCACTGCGCTGAATGAACGGGACTTCGGCACGTCTCCTCGCAGCTCAACTATCAGTCTACTGTAGCCTCCCGCTGATGCGAAGGGGCAAGGATCGCCGTTGGCGCTCGCTGCCCGTGTCTACTGCGCCTTGATGTGGGCGGCTTGGATGCGCCATGTTTCGAACTCGACCTTGATGCGCTTGGCAAACTCCCTCGGCGTGCTTTCGACCGGATAAAAGTCAAGCATTGCCGACTTGAGAGCAGACATCGATTTGCAACCGTGGGCCATCAAGACCGTAAGCCAATAAGCGACATCAGGAGCCGATGGTGTGCACCCGCGCAAGTCGTCCGCACGGTGAAAGCATTTGTGGGGTCAGGGCAGGCGAGCTGTCAGAAGTCTCTAGCGGCTGGGCGAGCGAGGTCGCGTTGGTTCTTGTGTTCGTTGACAAGGTGCCGCCACCACTTCCTACGCAATCAGAGCAAGCCATTTCCTTGCGTGCGCGAATCAATGCCTCTTCCGAGGCGTTTTCATCGGCGTGTGGCATGTGTGTGCTTTTCGCTACGGTACAGGATTACTGACATGCGTGCGCTCAGCGTTGGGGCTTGCTGCAATAGCGTACCGCAGATGCTACGCATCTACCTTCGCGGCCGTCCACGAGATGCAATTGGTACTATTTGCACAAAAACTTCGTGCCCTTAATCTTGCACCATCGCATCACCGCGCGCATCGTAAATGTATCTTCATCGGAGCGTGCTTCTATTCGCTTCGAATAGAAGCGTGCGGTCTACTTTCAAAATGGGCCGGCGCGAGAGACTGCAGTTGTTGACAAGTCGCCGTTGAATTTCGGTGGCCTGCTGCTGCCGAAGCCGTGTTTGATTCCGGTTGCTTTGAGTAATGAGACGGGTGCCTCGGGAAGCTATCAAAGCAGACGGTAAAGATCATGCACGGCGAGGTCGCAGGCTCCGAGCGAGCCTGGCCATTTTCGTATGGTTCGATCGAAGCAATCGTTTGCGCGGTGGACGTTCTGCTGATTGTCATGGTCAGCGTGACCACGGGCACAAGCTATGCGCAATTCAACCAAGGTGACGTTGATCTCGCGCGATACGTATCGACCGCCATTCTGGCAAGTGTCGTTTTCGTCGTGCTCTTTCGGAGGCGGTGTCTTTATGATCCAAGCTCACTGGTGAATTGGAGTTTGCAGGCCCGTAATATCGCGACCTTGTGGATGGTGACTTTTCTCTTCCTCGCGGGTGTGGCATTCGCCCTTAAGATCGGCAAGGATTTTTCGCGGGGCGCGGTTCTGTTGTTTGCCATTGCGTGCCCGGCCGTGCTGATCATCCATCATGGTCTTTGGCGGGCAGTCATCGAAGCCGGTCGTCGGAGAGGGAGGTTTCGAGGTTGCAAGAGTATTCTGATCTGCATGCACGAATCTGCCGACGGGGCCCGGATCGCGCAAGGACATACTCAGCACCTGGAGCTCCATGGGTTCAGGATTGACCGAACCTACCAGCTGAGCGCGGACATTTTGCCGCAAGAGCTCATTGAACAAGTCGTCGGGTTTGCGCGAGGATCCGAAGTCGAGGAAATCTTTGTTGCCGCGGACCTGCGGCGCTGGCCAGAAATTCCAAATTTGGTCAGGCCACTTGCCGAACTCCCTCTGCCGTTGACGTTCCTTCCTGACGAGGACTCTGCGGCTCTATTTACGATGACCTCTCGCCAATTCGGCAGTCTGGTTGGGGTTGAGTTTCAGCGCGCTCCTCTCAGTTTATCGGAGCGAGTCGTTAAACGGCTGTTAGATATCGTGCTTGGCGTCAGCGGGATCGTGCTCCTCATGCCGATGATCGTCATTATCGCTATTGCGATCAAGCTTGATTCGCCGGGCGACGCGCTGTTCAGACAGACGAGACGCGGCTTTAATAGCCGGAAATTCAAGATCTTCAAGTTTCGCACAATGACAGATCTCGAGGACGGCACGACAATAAGGCAGGCGGTGCGAGGCGACCGGCGAGTCACGGGGATTGGCGCATGGCTGCGAAGGACAAGCATCGATGAGTTGCCGCAGCTGTTCAATGTTGTAAGTGGGGAGATGTCGCTGGTTGGACCACGGCCACACGCCGCAGCCCACGATGATTATTATGCCGAACAGATCAGCCACTACGCTTTCCGACATCATATGAAGCCCGGGATCACCGGTTGGGCACAAATCCGTGGCTATCGCGGTGAGACGCCAACTGTTCAGTCCATGACGGAGCGGGTCGAGCACGATATTTGGTACATCGATAATTGGAGCGTCACGTTGGATGTTCAGATTATTCTTTTGACTACCCTGGAAGTCATCCGGGGACGAAATGCGTACTAGCCAGCGCGTCACTGTTTGGTCGGACTCTTTGGCTCATTGCGCTTTGGTCCAAATAAAACCGGACGGCGATTGGTGATCAGAGCCAATTGACTCGCGGGGATCGTGTTGCGGGGATGCCGCTATCCTCCCTGCTCATCTCTGACGAGGAGTTGAGCGGTGAGGCAGCAGGGACACGGAGTTCGTGGTCGTCCTCTAAAGTGAGCCGCAGGGTCGCATGAGGTCGAGACGACGTGGTTGCCGGATCTGAATCAAATCCGTTACGAGCCCGTCCTCTTGCCGAACTGCTCTTCAACGCTTGCAGCGAAGACCGAAAATCCTGTGAGGATAGCGGCGACCGCCAATAGAAATCCGCTGGCCGGAAGATCAAGGCCCCAGTCGAATATCACCTGAATGCCCGTAGCCGCACGGATCGCTGGAGGTTCATCAAAGCCTGCAAGGGCAAGCACGCGGGAAATTGGAAAGGGGCTCCACTCGCCGTTTAAGATCCATACTGCTGCTTGCCAGCCGAGAATAATCGCAGCCAGGACCCCTGTTACAAACCCACAAGCAAGTGCCGTCACCTTCAGAAAGGTTGCGGCTAACGCTGTCCTGGCGTCAACATGTGCCGCTTCCCGAGCGGAAAAGAACACCATCCCACCCTCCATCGGGCCCAAATTGGCACCGGCGCTCGCTTTGACGCTGAAAAACAAAGGAATACCAAGGCGGTCACGCTGTGCGCTGCTCCGCTTGGTCTTGGGATTTGCAGTCTTGGGATTTGCTCACGCTGGTCGAATCGCCGGTACCCTGTTCATGGGCACCATACATCTTGGGCCGTGCGGCGGGAACAGAATACCGCGCACTGATGTGGATTTCTTTCTCGTACGACTTGACTGGATAGCGATCGATACTCCGCCAACGGTTTGCTCAACGCTGCAACGATGCGTGAGCAGGGGGCGGTCCAAAACGCTAGCGCCCTGGTTCCCGTGAAGGCATTCAGCGCGCGACAGGCAATATCATAACACCATAAGTAATATTATCCGCGATAAAAACCATACCAAGACACCGGTCCATAGCATCGTTGCTGAGATCGCAAACGCGATGACAAGCGCTGGCCATAGCGGACGGCGCGGCATGCCATCTGCCACCGGGGGGGTCTCAAGTGCTTGGGTGCGATCGGGAAGTGAAATGTCCATGGGCAATTTAGCGCCGCGCGACGAAACTACCGATCGGTATGAGTTGAACGCCCCTACTCAAAATGGAATTGTTCAACATCCGAATCGCTGAGACGGTACTCTCACACAAGATCTGCCAGAACGAAATTGTAATTCGATTGGACGATCCCTTATCGGGAGGGTCGTCGGTGTGATTTCTGCACGGTGTTGCCGTTGCGCCTCACTGCGTACTTAAGTGTACGCCCATGCTTAGAGATAGCCCAGCAATGCTCACAATATGTCCACTTTGGCCCGCATGATGGGTCAAGGGGGGACGTATGAAGCCTTTGTTCACGCGAGTTCATATCGCCTCGATGGCAACATTCCTGAAGATCTCGGCGCGCATTTCGGCGATCGGAACCGTTATCTTGGCAGGGCTGATCGTTGGCTGGCAAGTCACATCGTGGATTCTGACTGACGACTGGAATCCCTTTCCGATCTCACGAGCGCTCTCCCTCGCGCATCTTGAACGTCCAGCGATCTATGTGACTGCAAGCGTATCTGACCGTCCGCCGCCCTCGTTTGACTTCCAAGCGATATGTGACTGGTTCCTCGATCTTCCGGCAGGCGGATTTCTATTGGCGGTAGCTGCAGTGCTTTTGAGTTTCTCGAGGGTCGGGGCGTCTATGGAGAAGCAATTTGACACAACTGACGAATAGTCTTGTCGTTTGCTGCAAAGTCAGTTTGCGGACCAGAGTTTACGCCAAACGATACCCGGCAAGGTCAACGTCGGCCTCAACGCGCCGTCGCGTGTTCCTGGCGGTCAGCGTCTTGCGGGGGCAGGTGGAGGCAAGGTCATCAGAATTAATTTCCATCATTTCATTACATCGGTGAAGTATCGCAGATCCGGCGCCGGCTGCCCTTTATAGGCTGGCATCAGGAACCCGTCGCTGCTGGAGTAATAGACCTTGTCCCCAATTCGGACGTGTGGGTTGTTCTCCGCACAGATCGACTCGGCCCACCAGATCGGTCCTTTGTTGGCTGCGCGGCGATAGGTCTTTGTAATGGTCCAAGGGCGGGTCAGCGCGTTGTCGATGACGGTGATCTCGTTGTGAATGGCGTTCGGGTTGCTCTTATCAATTGAGATGCGTTCCTTGACCACGGTGTTGTTATCCTTGTGCAAGGGGATGCCGGTGGAGTCAAAGGTGCGTGGGCCCTTCAGATAGCGAGTTTCGACGAGAAGCGTATCGTATTTGCCGCCGCCGCCCGTGTCCTCCCAATGACCAATCGAGTGCCCGCGGAAGGCTGGCTCGATCTCGCCCTCCTTGGGCCACACGCGCCCATCGGTATAGATACGACGCGAATCATGGATGTGCTCGATCAGCATGTATACGGTTTGCGGGGTGATGATGATTTCCATCGGCTCATAGACGCTCGCTTGCCGGGGCATGCCGGGCGGAAGACAGGTCAGGGTAGGGGAGCCACCGGTTGAGTGATCGCGCTTATTGGCCTCCCATATGGCCTGATATTCCGGCGTGAGTGGCGGATTGCTTGGCCAGCGATTGCCAGTCCCGTGCCATTCTCCGCTCAGATCGGGGTATTTTGAATCGTCGAAAGCGAGCGCGCCGGTGTTGATCAAGCCGAGCAGCGTTGCAGCAAGCGTTAGCATTGTCATGCCGGTTCGCCGGTTCATGTTGTTCTCCTGCGTGCCTTAGATTGCGGTCCCACAATGGCAATGTGGTCGCGAGCCCGCTGTTAAGCATCGCCCTGAAAATACCAAATCAGGTCTGACCGCGCCACCATTCCAATGTGCCCTTGCTCAAGAGGCAATGCCGCGGGCAATGACGCTTTTGGCGTGCCGTGAAGTGATCCAGCCCCTCGAATTCTAGTCAGCCTCTGGGGAGTAGCGGAATTTATTTGGGCTCGAACCCTTGGTGGGCGGGAGGGACGAAACCTAGTATGGTCTGAGTGGGCGACCGGCTTGCTCTCCGGGCGAGATCGCCCCGAGATACAGGGAGGACGTCATGACCGTTTCACGCTTCACCGCTGGCGGTGCACTCCTGCTGACATTGGTCGGCTCACCAACGATCGCCGACGTCATTTCCGATTGGAGCACCGCCGTTGCGCCGCCGCCGCCCGAGCTAAAGGACGTCACGGTCGATCCCTCGACTACGGCGCTGCTGCTTCTCGATATCATGAAAGGCAACTGCGGCGCGCGCCCGCGCTGCGTCGCGGCGGTGCCGAACATCAAACGGCTGCATGATCAGGCGCGCGCGCACAACATGGTGGTTTGGTACAGCCTCGTCGGCTCGGAGGGCAAGGCGACGCCCGAGGACATCATGGACCCCGCGATCAAGCCGCGGCCCGGCGAATGGTATCGCCAGTCCGGGCCTGACAAATTCCTGGGCTCCACGCTGCAGCCCACCCTCAGGCAAGCCGGCATCAAAACTGCGATCATCTGCGGCAACTCGTTCCAGGGGGCCACCGTCGGCACCGCTTCGGGCGCAGCGCAGCGTGGCTACCAGGTGATCCTTCCGGTCGATTGCTCAGCGGGCGAGGACGTCTATCGCGAGCAATACGCGACGTTCCATCTGGCCAAGGGCGGCCCGGTAATTGTTACTAGCAAGGTGACGACGACCCGGAGCACGATGATCAAATTTTAGCGGGCGTGTCTGCGACGCGACGATACACAAAATCCTGTCGAAGTCAGAGTCAAAATTGCCCCTATGGTGGAAGGTCAACGCTCTACAATTTCGAGACCTTGCTTCTTTAGCGCCGATGTTGCTGACGGCGTGGTTCGCGACGATCATTCACGACGTAGAATACTCGTGCTCCCTCTTTTACACTGACTATTGAGAGAGGTACCGTCTTCACCGAGCTGCCAACGGGAGGACGTGCCGCATCCCTCATTGATTTCAGCGGCAGCGTTAGTGCCAGCGGCTGGCGATATTAGCAATTGAACTCCGTTAACTGTAGCGCGCTTGGCACTCAATGCGAGCTAGTAGAGCATTTCCATATGCCAGAAGACCCGCAGAGCTTTTTCCGACGCTGGCGCATCGCTATCCCGGTTGGTGTCCTGCTCGTTTTTGTCTTGGTGCTAGTGCGTGAGTTCGTCAACTATCGCTCCAATTCTCCCATCGTTGACCCGTACTTGGCAGTGATTAACGAGATGTCGTTGCATTCACTGCGTGCGCGCCGACGGCTCAACGCCGGTTCGCGCCGCGGCGGGTCACGCTTGCCAATCGGCCGCGCAATCACTTCTCGACGTTGAAATGCCGCAAATCCGGAGGGGGCTGGTCCTTCTTGATCGGCATCAAATTGCCGTCTGCGCCGAGCATGTAATGCTCCTTGCCGATGAACACATCATTGAGGTCTTCGGTGCAGTTATTCTCGGTCCACATCACCGTCGGCAAGCGCGTATAGCTCTTCTTCACCGACCATGGCCGCGTGAGTGCGTTATCGATAGTCGTCATCTCGTCGTACAGCAGATTCGGATTGGTTTTATCCTGGTAGATACGCTCCTTGATGATGGCCTGGCCGTCCGGATGAAACACGATCCCGGTCTGATCGAACAGTCGCGGGACGCGCAGATTGCGGGTCTCCACTTCGAGCGTGTCGAACCTGCCATCACCGTCGGTGTCAAGCCACTTGCCGATCGAATAGCCGGGATAGGTCGGCGGGTGGTCTTGCGGGAAGTCGCGACCGTCGGTGTAGATGCGACGGGGCTCTGAGGTCATGACCTCGAATAGGATGAATGTCGTCTTCGCCGTGATGATGAATTCAAGCGGGAAGGGCACGATGCTCATCTGGAACGGCATCCCCATCGGAATGCACTTGGCGCTCTGGGCGTAGAGTCCCTGGCCGCCTTGGGCCTGCTCCGCCATATTCTCCTCGTGGATGCGTTTGAACTCCTCTTTCAATGGCGCCTGCTGCGCGGCGCCAGCAGGCTTGCTCGGGTCGTACCGCGGGCCGCCGCCCATCGCGTTCCAGCGCCACTGGCCGGACCAGTCGGGATATCTAGATTCGTCGTGCGCGGAAGCGGCCGTGGCGGTCGCCAATGTGGCTGCCATCGTCAGTACGCCGATCAGGATTCGCACAATCATGGGGTGTTCTCCCTGCGCGAGTGTTGGGAACGGAGCATCGTGGCGGCCGGCTGTCGATGCAAAGCGGTACCGGGTCGAGGAGGCAAGGCGGTCCCTCCCTTCAGCCGAGATTTCCCCGGAGGAACGCTGATGTTGAACCGAGTGGTAGCAATTTTCGACGCGACGCAGAAGGTCCGCGGATCTCTGCGCGTGATCGAAGCGCGTGCCCCGGCCTTGCGGATCAGTTCTTCACGTATTTCTTGATGTCCATCTGGTCATCGGAGGCCGAGTAGATGTTCCCGTTGCCATCGACCGCGATGCCGATCGGCGGCTGCATCTTCGGGTCGGGCGGCACCGGCGGCGGAATGAAATACATCACCTTGCCGTCGTTCACGCTGCCGATGCGTATGCCGCGCTTGCAGCCTGGATTGTAGTTGGCGGCGCCCTGATTGTCCGAGGACTGCGAATCGATCACATACAGCATGTCGTTCTTGTCGACGGCGACGCCGCTCGGCCGGCCGAATTGCTTCCAGGCCGCAAGAAATTTTCCATCCTTGTCGAAGACCACGATGCGACTATTGCCACGGTCGGCGACGTAGAGCCGGTCCTGGCTGTCGAAGGCGATCGCATGCGGCGAACGCAGTTGACCGTCGCCGGTGCCGCGACTGGCAAACGTTTTCACGAATTTTCCGTCTTTGGTGAACACCATGATACGCGAGTTGTTGGGCTTGGCCTCGCCGTGACCTTCGCTGATGTGAACGTCGCCATTGGAGGCGACCGCGACGCCGGTCGGCGAATCGAAGATATCAAGGCCACTCTCGCCGGCGCCTTGGCCGGGCTTGCCTAGTTTCAACAGCACATGACCGTCGGGACTGAACTTCGTCACCTGAAAGCCCTTCGCGCCCTTCGCGCCGGCATCGGCCACCCAGACATTGCCGTCCTTGTCGATGGCCACCTGGTGCGGCTCGACAAAAAGACCAGCGCCGAAATTCTTCAGGGTCTTGCCGTCGGGGGAGAGCTGGATCACAGGAACGCAGTCGTCCGTTTCACAACGGTCCGCGACCCAGAGATTGTTGTTTGGATCAACTGCGACGGCATTGACCGGCATCCATGGCCGCGGCGGCGTGGCCCAATTTGCGACCAGCCGGTAGGGGTTGGGCAGGTTGTCGTTGGTTTGCGTGCAGGGATAACTCGATTGCGCACCCGCTATTCCGGCGGCGGCGACGCTCGCGAACAATGCAACAGTAATTCCTGTTAGGCGCGCGCGCATGGTCTCCTCCCTCGTCATTCGCTGCCTTGGTTTTCCGAGAAGCTTATAGGACCAAGGCCAGCGTGTACATGTGCAGCTGTGCTCACCGCCTTGTCGGCGATCACACCACAACAGCGGAAAGCGAAAGTTTGAATGATAAGAGGCGCGAGAAAAGCTTGCCTATGAAGCGCAGGAGCGGTGGCGCAACCTGTTTGGACGCGACTTGTCGCGTAACTCTGAAACTGACCCGTTTACGGTCACGAGCGCCGGATTAGGACCGCTTGCAACTGTTCGGCTCATCTTCCAATAGCGTCCGGAGCTGTACCGCCCCTAGGTGGTTTCGCTCATCCCACGGCCTCGGAAGGCCGACATGGGCTCGTCACACTTGACGGCCTTCGCTCTAAGATGATCGTCCTGATAGAGGGCCAGTTGCAAGGACGATTCGTGATACACGCTTCCGTTGCCACACTTCACTTCATCGAAGGCGATTTCCGTGTGGCAGCGTCCTCGGCCGTGCCGGGCCGTGTGCGATTGAGCGCTGACCACGCTCGAGTAATCAAATAAGACATCCGCTTGCGCCTGACCCGGAGAATTTCCCGTCGAATGCACTGCCAGGGGCAGCCCAATAGTTATGAATGTCCGAGTCTGGATGGTAAGCGGCCTAATTGTGCTCCATCTGAGTTTTGTCGAGTCTGAGGCAATTCCGACACACGGAGTGATCGCAGCGCCTGTGAAGTTGTCCCCGCATTTCGGCTGCCCTTTAGGCGGAAGGGGGTTATTTGACGCGTTTCCACATCACTACTGAGGAGCCACCAACAGATGATGCTGTGACCGCGTACTGCAACTCATCGCCTCTGATGGTGAGGGTCCGTTTCTGCTCGGTCCCGTTCCAGTTAGGGAATGTAGCACTCTCGATCTTGAACGTGATCGTCTTATCGCCCGCATTCATGGAATAAGTTCCAAAATGGGCGTTGCTGCGTGCGACGACGGCCTTGGCTTCGTCCGCAGTGGCGGTCGTGCGATTATTGGAAGCAAATTTGGGAAGCTCCGCCGCAATGATCGTGATGGCGTATCGTCCGCTGGCACCCAAAACCATTACGCCTGTGGCGCCCGGACCATATGTTTCGGTCTTCCTTCCGTTCTGCTCGTTGAGGGAGGAGACGAACGCCCACATGCCAATAGCGTCGCTAGCGTTTTGAGCAAAAGTCGTGCATGGCAGAAGGGTGGTGCCCAACAGTAGGACGGTCACTACGGCAAGCTTGTTTACGAGAGTCATAAGTCGCCTCGTTGATCGAAAGGTTGAGAGACCTGCATAAGCACGCGCGCCAAATAGATTCGCCGAACGGAACGTTCGTCACCGCCGGATCACTCTGGCTTGATCCCCGCGAACCTGACCACCTTGCCCCACTTCTCGGTTTCGTTGGCGATGAGCTTAGCGAAGTCGGCTGGCGCGCCTGAAATGACGGTGCCGCCCAGGTCGGCGAGCCGAGCTGCGAGTTTGGGATCGGCGAGGCCGGCATTGATCTCCTGATTAAGCTTGCTGACGATCTCGGCAGGCGTGTTTCGGGGCGCGCCGACGCCGCCCCAGAAGCTCGCTTCGAAACCTGGCAGAAAATCGCTTACGGTTGGGACATCTGGGAGAAAATCCGAGCGCGTTGCGGTCGTCACCGCGAGCGCACGCAACCTACCGGCCCTGATATGCTCGATCGACGACGCCGTAGTTGCGAAATAGACCTGCACCTGTCCGGTGATTAAATCGGTCAGCGCTGCTGCCGCGCTGCGATAAGGCACGTGCACCATGTCGACGCCAGCCATCATCTTGAACAACTCGCCTGTCACATGCGGCGTGCTGCCATTGCCGACTGACGCCATGTTGATCTTGCCTGGGTTGGCCTTGGCATACGCAATGAACTCCGGACCGGTTTTGGCTGGTACTGAAAGGTTTAGGGCCAAGACGTTCGAGACGCGAGCGATGGACGCAACTGGCGCAATGTCACGGATGAAATCGAAACTTGCTTTGTCGTAAAGGGACGCATTGATCGCGTTCGGTGCGCCGACAAGAAGGAGTGTGTAGCCATCGGCGGGTGCACGAACGACCGCCTCAGTGCCAATGGTGTTGCCAGCGCCCGGCCGGTTTTCAATAACAAATGGTTGGCCAAGTCGCTCCGAGAGCCATTGCCCGATGAGGCGTGCAATGATGTCGGTCACGCCGGCAGCCCCGACTGGCACGATGATTCGCACCGGCCGTGCGGGATAGGCCTGCGCATGCACGATTCGCGGCACTGCCGGCGACACAACAGCGCCTGCGGCCAGACGCAGAAATTGTCGGCGGGGAAGTTTCATGGCGTCTCCCAGATCATTTTGTGCAAATCAAATGGGAGCAGCGTTGACCGCTTCTCTCATCACTTTGACTGCTTTCTGAATGCTCGCCCGCCAATGGCACGGATCGCTGCCGTTGAAATAACGGGTATTCGGCACGCCCCCCTAACAGCTCCGTTGTTAGGCTACCTCAGCTTAGCCACGCAATGAAAGGGGCTTCATGTCGGCAACTGGACCCAGAGCGGACCTCGTCTACACGTCGTGGCTTTGTCTTGGACCTTCGCCCTCCTGCTTCTGGTGTGATAGAGTGTGTCGAGCACTCGAACACGACAGGGAGGGTTTTCAGGTGAAAAATTCCGCACGCTTCGCCATTGTCGCAGGTGTTTTGCTGGCGCCGTCCGCCGCCTCTCCCCATTTTGTTCTGCTGGAACCGACGAACATGCTGGTCCAGAACGAACTCGGCGATCCGCAGAAGCTCGCTCCCTGCGGCGGCACATCGAATAATCCGGGAATGCTCACCAATGCGATTACCGAGGCGCGCGGCGGCGACCTGCTCCACATCAAGATTCGTGAAGCGATCTTCCACCCGGGCCACTATCGCGTGGCCTTGGCCGTGAACTCCCTCGACCAGCTGCCTCCGGACCCGGAAACAACCACACGTGAGAGTCCGCGCGGCCCACTTTCAGTCGCTGCGAAGATCGATCCGAACCCGAAGCCGCCGGTGCTGGCGGACGGGTTGTTCGTCCACACCGAACGTCCAGCGCCGGGTTCATTTCATGAGGCCGACATCCGCCTCCCCAACATCAACTGCGACAAGTGCATTCTGCAGGTCATCCAGTGGATGGGGGAGCACCGTCTCAATAGCGACGGAGACTATAGCTACCACCACTGTGCGCACATCAAGATCACGGCCAACCCGGCGCTGCCGATCGATACGATTTGGCCAGGACAATCCAGCGCCCGCCAATAGGTTGACTCAAAACTTGGGCCGAGATGATTAATGGCTGTTGCGCGAGGGCTCGCGATTGTTGATGCGGGAGGAGGTCGCGGCCCGGCCGATTACAGGTAGAACCCCACCCAACCATAAAAGGAGGAAACCAATGCTGCGAGTCACGCTATTCGCCGCTGCAGTCGCGTTGGGCATCCCGCTTTGGGCGTCCGCGCAAGGCGTGCCCGACTTTGCCGCCATCGTTGCCGCGCCCGACCGCAGCGAAGCCGACCGCACGACTGACCGACGGCGCGACCCGGTCAGACTATTCGGCTTCACCGGGGTGCAGCTTGGTATGACCGTGCTCGACATGGGCGCCGGCGGCGGCTACTCCACAGAACTGATCGCGCGCGCCGTCGGCCCAACCGGCAAGGTATTCGGGCAGAACGCCTCCAACTTCGAGCGCGCGGTCGCGGCACTCGAGGCCCGCACGAAAACGCCGGCCGGCCGCAACATCACGCCGCTGGTGCGCCCGTTCGACGATCCGCTGCCGCCCGAGCAGCGAGACCTCGATCTCGTCACTTATTTCTTCTTCTATCACGACACCGCCTACCTGATGGTGGACCGCGCCGAGATGAACCGAAAACTGTTCGCGGCACTGAAGCCTGGCGGCCTAATGATCGTGGCCGATCACTCCGCCAAGCCCGGCGATGGCATCAACGTGGCACGCACCCTGCACCGCATCGAGGAGAGCGTGCTGCGCCGCGAGGTCGAGGCCGCAGGGTTCAAGTTGATCGAGGAAGGGAATTTCTTGCGCCAACCCCAGGACCCGCGCGACTTTTCGGTGCAGCCGGTCACGCCCACGCGTCCGCCGGTTGACGAGTTTGTGCTCAAGTTCCAGAAGCCGCAGTGACGCAACGCAGCTGCGCCCCGCGGTAGCGGCGTGATCTAATTCGGGCTTGATGTTGGCCGTTCGAGGCGTTCTGCAGCTTGGTGCGCATTTGGAAGCCGCTCGAGTGGGCCGAGGAGCAGGGACTTCCGCTCATGTGCAGGTTTTTGGTCGCCGGGATGACGAGACTGACCACGCGCTGAAGCGGCCGGCGTCCAAAAAGCGCCAAGGCACGAAGTCGCGGGCAGTTGGGCAATGGCTAGCAGCGAGTGCTATGGGGATTTGATGTCGGCGCCGGGTCTCGATGGTGGTCGGAACGCTAACACGACGGCACCTTCATGTCTGCCGCATGGGAGGTCGGCAGAGTGTAGTGGGCATTTGGCGGGTGTCGGATCGCAGCAACGCGCGATCCGTGCACTGATGGATGTGATTGGGTCGAGAGAGATCGCCGCCGGCATGGCGCCAGCGCATTTGGAAGGGGAAGGCCGCAACGCTCACAGAAAGTCTCTGGCTCATGATGTGTCGATCCTGCCCGGCGTCGGCCGCCACCTCGGCTCGCGGCCGCGCGCGAACACCTCGATGACGATCATGCGGGCGCCACAGCAGGGGCATGGGCACGGCAGCACACGCGGGGTATCCGGCGCGACATCCGGCTGCTTTTGCACTTCGGCGGCAGGTGGGGCGACATCGAGCAGTACGCGGGCTGTTGCGATGCTCTCAGCGCGGGTGGCGTTGGCAAAGAGGCCGTAGTGGCGAATGCGGTGGAAGCCCTTGGGCAGCACGTGCAGCAGGAAGCGCCTGATGAACTCGTGCGGGTGAAGCCGCATCGTCTTCCAGCGGCCCGGGCCGTTGATGCGATAGTCCTTCCAGCGGAACGCGACGTTGGTGTCATCGGCTGCAACGAGGCGGCGGTTCGAGATGGCGACACGATGCGTATAACGAGAGAGATAGCGCAGCACCCGCTCAGGCCCTGCGAACGGCGCCTTGCAATAGACCACCCACTTGATGCGCCGCAGCGGGCCGATGAAGCGCTTGAACGTTCTCTTGTCGGCAAGCCCGGCATGCGTGTTGAAGAACTTCAACTGACCGGCGTCGTGCGCAGCCAAGAGCATCGCCAGCATCTTGCCGCGGAACAGGCGCGCCAGCACGTTGGCATGCACGAGGAAGTTGGAGCGGGAGGCGACCCATCGCGTGTTATCCAGCGAGAGCCCTCCGCCCGGCACGATCATGTGCACGTGCGGATGATGGGTGAGCGCCGAGCCCCACGTGTGCAGCACGGCGGTGACACCGATCCGCGCGCCGAGGCGCTTGGGGTCGCTTGCGATGGCGAGTGTCGTCTCGGCCGCCGCCTTCATCAGCAGGTCGTAGACCACGCGCTTGTTCTGGTAAGCGATATCACGCAACTCGCTCGGCAGCGTGTACACGACGTGAAAGTACGGCACCGGCAACAGCTCCGCTTCGCGGTCGGCCAGCCATCGGC
>Ga0137409_10002344_pt1 | contig 20346 bp, 21 predicted proteins | sample CZODoug1_16funga_FD_122059 | JGI IMG/M metagenome (GOLD analysis project Ga0137409, IMG submission 122059) | Vadose zone soil fungal communities from Angelo Coast Range Reserve, California, USA - CZODoug1_16fungal (Hybrid Assembly) | ecosystem: Environmental > Terrestrial > Soil > Vadose zone... | reverse complement strand
CCGAAGGACGGGATATTCGTCGAGATCGAGGGCAGCAGTACCAGCCCCGTCGATGCGCCGCGCGAGGTCCGCATGCGCGAAGCTGACAATGCGCAGTCCTGGTACAAGGCGATCACGGTGGATGCCTTTGGCTAGCCTCGGAATCCAGATCATTGGCGCGTGGCTCGCGGCGGCGGCGGTCGCCGCCCTGCCGTGGGCGGCCAGCGCGTCCGAGTTGCGAGCTTATGCTGTGGTCGGAGATGCCATTCCCCAGTCGCTGACGGGCCTGCCGGGTGACGTAACACGCGGACGCGCGCTCGCCGTCGATCGCGCCAGCACCTGCATCCTCTGTCACAGCGGACCGTTTCCGGAACAGAAGTTTCAGGGCGACCTCGCGCCTGGCCTTGGCGGCGCCGGCAGCCGCTGGTCCGAAGGCCAGCTTCGGCTTCGTCTCGTCGACGCGTCCCGCCTCAATGCCGCGACCATCATGCCGTCCTATTATCGCGTGGACGGCCTTGATCGCGTCGGCGCGGCGTGGCGCGGCAAGCCGATCCTGTCGGCGGAACAAATCGAGGACCTCGTGGCGTATCTCACAAGCTTGCGCGAATAGGAAGGTACGACGAAGATGCGAACGCTGGAACAAACTTCACGCCGCCGGTTCCTCGGCCTTGCCGGCAGTACGGCTGTGCTTGGCGCGATTCCCATCGTAACAGTGCGGCCCGCTGAAGCGACACCCGCGATGCTCGCCACCGCTATTCGCAACGTGGTCGGCGAGGCCCCGGTGCGCATCGGCAAGGTCAAGCTCGACGTGCCGCCGCTGGTCGAAAACGGCAACACCGTGCCGATGACCGTCAGCGTCCAGAATCCAATGACGGCAAATGACTATGTGAAAAGCATCCACGTCTTCAACGAGAAGAACCCGCAGCCGAATGTCGGCAATTTCTATCTCGGCCCCCACGCCGGCCGCGCCCAGATTTCGACCCGCATCCGCCTTGCCGACAGTCAGAAGATCGTCGCCATCGCGCGGCTGTCCGACGACTCGTTCTGGTCGACAAGCGTCGACGTCGTCGTAACGTTGGCGGCCTGCACCGAGGAGGTGATCTGATGGCATCGGCGCTGATCAACGTTCCGAAACGGGCAAAACGCGGCGAGATCATCGAGATCAAGACGCTGATGTCGCACATCATGGAGACCGGCTACCGCCACACCGCCACCGGCGAGGTCGTTCCGCGCGACATCATCACCAGCTTTGTCTGCCGCTACAATGGCGTCGAGATTTTCCACGCCGATCTGTTCCCGGCGATTGCGGCGAACCCGTTCATCACGTTCTTCACGGTCGCGACCGAGAGCGGCAAATTCGACTTCGAATGGATCGGCGACAAAGGTTTTGCCGAGACCGCCTCGGCCTCGATCCTGGTCGAATGAGATCCGCGCCCACGATAGCGGTCGCGCTGCTGCTGATCGCGGCCGATATCGCCGCCTCCCCCTTGTCCGCCACCGAAATCCCGCAGGCTCAGCGCCGATCCGGTTACAGCTTCATGACGCCGGACACCCAGGCGATCCAGGACGACGACACCGCCAATCCCGGCATGCTGTGGGTGCTCGACGGCGAAGCGTTGTGGAAGAGCAAGGTCGGCGCGGCCGGCAAGGCCTGCGCCGATTGCCATGATGACGCGCGCGTGAGCATGAAGGACGTCGCGGCGCATTATCCCGCGTTCGACAAAACGCTCGGCCGTCCCGTCAATCTGGAACAACGCATCGATCTGTGCCGTGTCCAGCATCAGCAGGCGACACCGCTCGCTTACGAGAGCCGCGACCTGCTCGCGCTCACCGCCTTCGTCGCGCAGCAATCGCGCGGTGCGGCCATCTCGACCGATGTCGATCCGCAACTCGAGCCATTCGTCGCCAGGGGACGTGAGCTGTTCATGCAACGGCAGGGCCAGCTCAATCTCGGCTGCACCAATTGCCATGACGATAATTGGGACAAGCGGCTTGCGGGGTCTGCCATCACGCAAGGACACCCGACCGGCTATCCGCTTTACCGGCTGGAGTGGCAATCGCTCGGCTCGCTGCAGCGCCGCCTGCGCAGCTGCATCAGCGGCATACGCGCCCAGACTTACGACTACGGCGCGCCCGAACTGGTCGAGCTCGAGCTTTACCTGATGTCGCGCGCGCGAGGCATGCCGATGGAGGCGCCGGCCGTGCGGCCGTGAAGACGCCGCCGGGGTCGCTTACTCGACAGCTCTGCCGCCCTCCTCTATGGACAATTGGCGGCGCAAGACCGGCAACGACCCAATACAAAAATAGAGGGATGAAATGACAAAGATCTCCAAGGTACGAAGTGTGGAACTCCTCGCCTGCGATGCCGGCTGGCGAAACTACCATTTCCTCAAGATCACCACCGAAGACGGCATCGTCGGCTGGAGCGAATTCGACGAAGGTTTTGGTTCTCCCGGCGTCGGCGCGGTGATCCAGCGTCTCTCGGCGCGGGTGGTGGGACAGAATGCCTTCCAGCACGAGCGAATCTTTGCCGAGCTTTTTGCAGCGACCCGTCCCGGCGCCGGTGGCGTGGTGGCGCAGGCGCTGGGTGCGATCGAAAACGCCCTGCTCGACACCAAAGCAAAACTGCTCGGCGTGCCCTGCTACGAATTGCTGGGCGGCAAAATCCGCGACCGGATCCGGGTCTACTGGTCGCATTGCGCCACCTGGCGCATCAATCATCCCACCTGGTACAAGCCGCCGATCAGCGATCTCGACGGCGTCAAGGCGATCGGACGCGAAGTCCGCGAGAAGAAATTTACCGCGCTGAAGACCAACATCTTCACTTACGATGCGGGCAAGCCGCAGGGCTGGCGACCGGGATTCGGCGCACCGTTCGAACCCGAGATCAATGTCGACCGAAGGGTGTTGCGCGATTTGCGCATGCATCTCGAAGCCATCCGCGATGGCGCCGGACCGGATGTCGACATCCTGCTCGATCTCAATTTCAACGCCAAGACCGAAGGCTATCTCAAGATCCTGCGCGCCATTGCCGACCTCGACATGTTCTGGATCGAGATCGACAGCTTCAATCCCGAAGCGCTTGGCTATATCCGGCGTCAAAGTCCGCACCCGATCTCGTCCTGCGAGACGCTGCTGGGCTTGCGCGAATTTCTGCCCTATTTCCGCGAACAGGCCATGGATGTCGCGATCATCGACACACCATGGAACGGCGTGTGGCAGTCGATGAAGATCGCGGCAAGCGCCGAGGCGCACGAGGTCAACGTCGCGCCGCATAATTTCTACGGCCATCTGTGCACCATGATGAACGCCCATTTCTGCGCGGCGGTGCCAAATCTGCGGATCATGGAAACCGATATCGACCGGCTGGCATGGGACCACGAGCTGTTCACCCACCTGCCTGACTATGAGGACGGCCATCTCGTCATTCCGGACCGGCCCGGCTGGGGCACCGAGCCCAATGAAGAGGCGCTGCGTGCGCATCCGCCGAAGGGCACCGGCGGGCTTTTGAACTACGGCCGAAAGGCTTGAGCGGCTTGCTCCTGACGTAGGCCAAGAAGAACGCGGCAGGGAGCGCGCGTCTTTCGCGATTGGGGGCGACGATAGCGCTTGCTCCCACATCGTGGGGGATGCAAAATTTGCAGGCGGCGGCAAACGAACGACGCGTGCTTTGAGGGAAGCTTAATCAGTGCATTGGGCCGCGGCCTGCAGATATAGACAACAAGTCATGACATATTTGTTGATTTCGCTCCTTGTGTTCGCATTGACATTCGGCGGCGCCCTGGTCGGGACGGCGGTTCGACCTTTGTTGTCCGAACATCATCTGCATCCGGATTCCAGGGACGTTGTAAAATTGGCAACCGGCCTGATCGGCACCTTGGCCGCACTCGTGCTGGGACTGTTGATCGCGTCCGCGAAAAGTTCATTCGATCAGAAAACCACCCAGGTCAGGCAAATGACCGCCAACATCATTCTTCTGGACGATCTGCTTGCGCAGTATGGCCCGGAAGCGACGCCTGTCCGAAATCTTCTGCGGCAAAGCATTCAACCACTGGCCAATCGCATCTGGCATGAGGAACAGATTCCAACCGGCAAGCTCGTGCGCTTCGAGTCGACAGCCCAGGCATCGGCGTTCGAAAATGAATTGGAACGCCTGGCGCCAGACAACGATCTGCAACGTTCCCTGAAATCTCGCGCCATTCAGGCTTTCACGGAAGGCGCTCAGATCCGGCTGCTGCTGTTTGCACATGCCGGCGGCTCAATTCCAACTCCATTTCTGGTCATTCTGGTTTTCTGGCTTAGCGCGATTTTCGTGAGCTTCACTCTGTTTGCGCGAACCAATCTGGTCGTCATCACCGCCCTGCTGGTCTGCGCGCTGTCGTTTGCCTGCGCGATTTTTCTGATTTTGGAGCTGGATAACCCCTTCACGGGGCTGATGGGGATTTCGAGCGCAACACTCCGAAGCGCGCTTTTGCCGCTGAATCCGTGAGGATACCCGGTTGAATAGACCATTCAATCTGGGGGCATGCCGCAGCGCATTGGCGATGGCTGCATTGCAATGAATGCTGCACCGGCGATCTTGCGGCGCGACTGACGTTGCAGCTATTCTGTACTCCGCAGATCAACCCGCCTGCAAGAAATCAGCCGTTTAATGGAGAAGCTGCATGACGCCCCCGGTGAGTTCTCCCGCGATCAAAGTCGTCAAATCGGTCCGTGAACAGGTGAGCCCGGAGGAATGGCAGGCCCGCGTCGATCTCGCGGCCTGCTATCGGCTTACCGCGATGTACGGCATGACGGAGATGATCGCCAACCACATCTCGTGCCGGGTGCCGGGGTCGCGCGACCAATTCCTGATCAACCCCTATGGAATGCTCTACGAGGAAATCGATGCATCGTGCCTGATCAAAGTCGATCTCGACGGCAACACGGTCTTCAACGCCACGGATTACGACGTCAACGTCGCCGGCTTTGTCATTCACAGCGCCATTCACATGGCCAAGCACGATATCGACTGCGTGGCGCATACGCACACGCCCGCCGGCATGGCGGTCTCCGCGATGGAATGCGGGCTGCTTCCGCTGGCGCAAACCTCGATGCGGTTTCTTCACATCGGCTATCATGACTTCGAAGGCATCGCCGACGATGTCGGCGAGCGCGAGCGGCTGGTCAGGGATCTCGGCGATCATGAAGCCATGATCCTGCGCAACCATGGACTGCTCGTGGTCGGGCGGACCGTGCCGGCGGCCTTCAACACGCTGTTTCGCCTGGAGCGGGCCTGCGAAGTGCAGGTGATGGCGCTGTCCTGCAATACCAAGCTGGTCTATCCGCCCCAAAACGTCCTGGAAGCAACCTTCGACAAGATGCGGCCGCGAACCGACCGGCCCAACCGGAACGGTGACCTCGCATGGCCGGCGCTGTTGCGAAAGCTCGACCGCGTCGATCCGTCGTACCGGAACTAGCAGGGCCGCGATTGGCTCAGGAATAGAGCTGATCGTGCTCCTGCGAATAGGGCGCGTAGGATTCCTTGATGGTGGCGAGGTTTAAAAGCATCGTCGCTATTGCCGACGCGGACTTCGATCCGAAGACGCTGGTTCGAAGCCAGAGACTTTCGGTTCTTCGGCTGCCGCTAAGCGCGACCACCTCGCGCTCGAGTTCGTAATCCTCGCCGGCGAAAAGAGGTCCGTTCAGGAGCTTGATCTCCTGGTCGGCGAACAGACCCACGACGGGCCCCCTGACCGGTAACCCGTCTTCCTTTGATTTATATTGAAAGAGAACGCTGAGCATTTCGATCGGGATCACCGGTCGCCCCCAGGGGTTGCCGGCTCCCGCTTCCTCCCGATAGAACGGCGAGGTCTCGGTGATGACCTTAAGCTTGTCCTTGAGCGAGAACGGATAGAGCTCACCCATATTCTGATCGAAGTCCATCCGGACGGTCTGACGTCTGGTCTTCATGCCGGGTTTCACGTCGCGCAGGATCACCGGATCGGCGAGCGGCTTCAGCTCGGTCAGCCGCTGATCCAGCGCGGTTGACAGCCCGGCATCCCCCACCGAGGCCGTGCCGCGCAGGACTTCGGTACCGTCACGCTTCACCATCTGGATCTTGCGCTGCCGCTGACCCGGCTCGGGCTTTGCCAGAATGGCTTGCACCTCTTCGCCCTCGAAGGAGGGATTGCGGTAATGCGCGGAAATGCATCCGGCCTCGAACCAGGATTGGCCCCACAAGCGCTCGCACAGCGGCGCGAACTGGCTGAAATGCGTCGGCCCTTCGATCGTCCCTCCCTGGAACCCCAGTTTCTGCGCCGTCGCATCGTCATGGATGGACGCGTGGGAGTCATAGACCTGGGCATTGAGCATCTGGTGTGGCCGGCGCCACGGCCCGGCGAGGGAATCCGGGGTTTCCGTGATGATCGTCTCGAACGCTTTCCATGTCATGGAATTACCTCGCGATGCGGCGTGCTCCGCAGGAGCCGAAGCCATTGTCGCGGACTGGCTTCGTTTGCGCAATCAGCGGATGGCGGCAATGCGTTTTGATCCCGAAACGTACCACCAGGCCGGAGTTTCGGCGTTGCGGCCCCCCACCGGTTGTGCTTCCGCGGCCGGAGGCCTAAACAGTGAAAAATATGTACATTTACAGTTTTTTACGCGCCATAATCGGCCACCTCGAAGGGAGAAAAAAATGCGTGAAGCCGTTGTTGTTTCTTATGCCCGAACCGGGCTGGCGAAATCCGGTCGCGGCGGGTTCAATATCACCGCACCGATGTCGATGGCGGCCCACGCCATCAAGCACGCCGTAGAGCGCGCCGGCGTCGACAAGGATTATGTCGAGGATTGCTATCTCGGAAATTGCGCGCATGGCGCACCTAACATCGGCCGCCAGGCCGCGCTGCTCGCCGGCATGCCGAAGTCGACCGCCGGCGTGTCGGTCAACCGCTTCTGCTCGTCGGGACTGCAGACCATCGCCATGGCGGCAAACAGCATCCGCTCCGACGGCGCCGATTGCATCGTTGCCGGCGGCGTCGAAAGCATCTCGATTCCCGGCGGCGGCACGCCGAAGGAATCGATCGATCCCGAGCTGCTCAAAACGGCGCCTGCTATTTTCATGGCGATGATCGACACCGCCGACATCGTCGCGGAGCGCTACAAGGTCAGCCGCGAATACCAGGATGAGTATTCGCTGGAATCGCAGCGTCGCATGGCCGCAGCCCAGCAGGCCAACAAGTTCAAGGACGAGATCGTCCCGATGAAGACCAAAATGAAGGTGGTCGACAAGGCGACGAAGGCCGAGAGCATTGTCGACTATGTCGTCGACCGCGACGAGTGCAACCGGCCGGACACCACGATGGAGGGTCTCGCCAAGCTCGAGCCCGTCAAAGGCCCCGGCAAATACATCACCGCCGGCAATGCCAGCCAGCTCTCCGATGGCGCGGCCGCCGTGGTCTTGATGGAAGCCAAGGACGCGGAAAAACGCGGGCTGCAGCCGCTCGGCCGCTTTGTCGCCTGGGCGGCGGCCGGCTGCGAACCGGACGAGATGGGCATCGGGCCGATTTACGCGGTGCCGAAGCTGTTGAAGCGCCACGGCCTGAAGATCGACGATATCGATATCTGGGAGCTCAACGAAGCCTTCGCCAGCCAGTGCCTCTATTCCCGTGACCAGCTCGGCATCGATCCCGACAAGTACAATGTCAACGGCGGCTCGATCGCCATCGGCCATCCCTTCGGAATGACCGGCGCGCGGTTGACCGGCCACATCCTGCAAGAGGGCCGTCGGCGCAAGGCCAAGTGGGGCGTCGTGACCATGTGCATCGGCGGTGGCCAGGGCGGCGCGGGCTTGTTCGAGATCTACAGCTAAGCTCCGGCGCCGTTTGGCCCAGGCGGCAATGCGCCGTTGAAAACCATCAAGACAAAAGCAGCGCGACGAGATCATCGTCGCGCTGCTTTTTTGCCTACCCGATCAACTTCCGCGGATATTGACATTGGCGACACATCGTTTTCACTGATCGCCCTGCCCCACGGGTAGCCGCCAATAATGAAGCAATAAGGCTCCCGCCCGACGTTCCAGCCCGCCATGACGATTTCACGGAGCAAGATGATGACGCTGATGCAGATCGGGTTGGACGACAAATACCGGCTCGACGCCAAGCGAATCTACCTCTCCGGAATCCAGGCGCTGGTGCGGTTGCCTATGTTGCAGCGCGAACGGGATCGGCTGCAGAACCTCAACACCGCCGGCTTTATCTCCGGATACCGCGGCTCGCCGCTTGGCATGTACGACAACGCGTTGTGGCGCGCGAAGTCGTTCCTGCAATCCCAGGATATCGCCTTCGTCCCAGGCTTGAACGAAGATCTCGCCGCGACCGCGGTGTGGGGCAGCCAGCAGGTCGGGCTGTTTCCGGGCGCCAAGGTCGATGGCGTGTTCGGGATCTGGTACGGCAAGGGACCCGGCGTTGATCGTTCGGTCGATGCGCTCAAGCATGCCAATTCGGCCGGCACATCGCGAAACGGCGGCGTGCTCGCGTTGGCCGGCGACGATCATGGCTGCCAATCCTCCACCCTCGCCCACCAGAGCGAACAGGTATTCGCCGCCGCATTGATGCCGGTCCTCAATCCGGCGACGCTGCAGGACTATCTCGATCTCGGGCTTTATGGGTTTGCGCTGTCGCGGTTTTCCGGCTGTTGGGTTGGCTTCAAGGCGATCTCGGAGACGGTGGAGAGCTCGGCGTCCATCTACAGCGATCCCTCCCGCGTGCAGGTGGTGCTGCCGACGGATTTCGAAATGCCTCCCGGCGGATTGAATATCCGATGGCCCGATCCTCCGCTCGAACAGGAGTGGCGATTGCACGGTCCGAAAATGGCGGCCGTTGCCGCCTTCGCGCGCGCCAACCAGCTCGATCGGATCGTGCTCGACAGCAAACCGGCGCGGTTTGGCATCGCCGCCACCGGCAAGGCCTATCTGGACTTGCGGCAGGCGCTGGCGGATCTCGGCATTACCGAGCGGGACGCGCAGGAATTGGGCCTGCGTATCTACAAGGTCGCGCTGACCTGGCCGCTCGAAGAGAGCGGCGCGAAGCGTTTTGCGGAAGGCCTGCAGGACGTGCTGGTGGTCGAGGAAAAGCGCGGCTTCATCGAAGATCAACTGGTGCGAATTCTCTACAACATGGATGCCTCGAAGCGTCCTTCCGTGGTCGGCAAGCGCGACGAAAGCGGCGCGACGCTGTTGCCGAGCGAGGGCGAGCTCACGCCGACCATGGTCGCCGCGGCCGTCGTCGCGCGGCTGCGCCGGCTCGGTCACCAGAGCCCGGTGCTTGAACAACGGCTGGCGCGGCTGGAAGCGTTCGAACATCCGGCCGTGACGCGCGCCCCGATGGCGCTGCAGCGAACGCCGTATTTCTGCTCCGGCTGCCCGCACAACACCTCGACCAAAGTGCCGGAAGGCAGCCGCGCGATGGCGGGCATCGGCTGTCATGGCATGGCGCTGTCGATCCCGAGCCGCCGCACCGCGACCATTTCGCATATGGGCGCCGAGGGCGTGAACTGGATCGGTCAGGCGCCCTTCACCAGCGAGCCTCACATCTTTCAGAACCTCGGCGACGGCACCTACACCCATTCCGGGTTGCTCGCCTTGCGGGCCGCGGCCGCGGCGGGCGTCAACATCACCTACAAGATTCTTTATAACGACGCGGTGGCGATGACCGGCGGACAGCCCGCCGAGGGCGGCTTGACCGTTTCGCAAATTGCCCATCAGGTGTCGGCCGAAGGCGCCAAGCGCGTGGCTATCGTCTCCGACGATCCCGGCAAATACCCGAGCAATTATTTTCCGCAAGGCGCGACTGTTCATCATCGCCGCGAGATGGACCAGATCCAGCGCGAACACCGCGAGATCAGCGGCCTCTCGGTTCTGATCTACGATCAGACCTGCGCCGCCGAGAAGCGCCGCCGCCGCAAGCGCGGGCTGTATCCGGACCCGCCGAAGCGTGTCTTCATCAACGACCTCGTCTGCGAGGGCTGCGGCGATTGCTCGCAAACATCAAACTGTGTCTCGGTCCAGCCGCTCGAAACCGAATTCGGCCGCAAGCGCCAGATCGACCAGTCGAATTGCAACAAGGACTATTCCTGCGTCGAGGGATTCTGCCCGAGTTTTGTCACCGTCCATGGTGGCACGCTGAAGCGAGTCCAGACCTCTGCGGCGGATTCAGGCCAGCTATTTGCCGATCTTCCATTACCCATCAAGCGCGAGCTGGATGCGCCCTATAACATTCTGGTCACCGGGATTGGCGGCACCGGCGTCATCACGATCGGCGCGCTGCTGGGGATGGCGGCTCATCTCGACGGCAGAGGCTGTTCCGCGCTCGACTTCACCGGTCTTGCGCAAAAGAACGGCGCGGTCATGAGCCATGTCCGGATCGCGCCTGCCCCAGAAGACATCGCCACCGTCCGCATCGCCTCCGGCGGCGCCGACCTTATCCTCGGTTGCGATATTGTGGTTTCCGCCAGCGCCACCGCGCTGAGCCGCGTCGAACGCGGCGTGACCCAGGCCATCGTCAACGCCGACCTGCAGCCCACCGCCAGTTTTGTGATGAATTCCGACATCGATTTCGAAATGAATTCCATGCAAAGCGCGCTGCGCGACGCCATCGGAGACAACAATCTCGAAATCATCGACGCCACCGGCATCGCATCGGCGCTGATGGGCGACAGCATCGCCACCAATGCCTTCATGCTCGGCCTGGCGTTCCAGAAAGGCGCCATTCCGCTTTCGCTGGAAGCCATCCTGCGGGCCATCGAAATCAACGGCGCCGCGGTCGAGATGAACAAGCAGGCCTTCTCCTGGGGGCGGCTCGCCGCGCACGATCTGGCGCGCGTTCGCAGCGTAACCCAGTTCCGTGCCCGCGCCGCGGCGCCTGCAACGCGGACGCTTGATGAAACGATCGCCCATCGGGCCAAATTCCTGGGCGACTATCAGAACCAATCCTATGCCGACCTCTATCTCTCGAGCGTTGCGAAGGTGCGCAGCGCCGAAACCCGGGCCGCGCCGGGATCAAGCGAACTGACCGAAGCGGTGGCGAAAAACCTCTTCAAGCTGATGGCTTACAAGGACGAGTACGAGGTGGCGCGGCTTTATACCGATGGCGCCTTCGCCACCAAGCTCGGCGAGAAATTCGACGGCGACGTCCGCCTCAAATTCCATCTCGCCGCGCCCCTGCTGGCGCGCCGCGACAAGGTGACGGGCCATCTGCAAAAGAAAGAATATGGCGGCTGGATCATCCACGCCTTCCGGCTGCTGGCACGGCTCAAATTCCTGCGCGGCACGGCGTTCGATCCCTTCGGCTATACGGCGGAACGGAAAGCCGAACGCAAGCTGATCGACGATTACCTGGTGATGATCGATCAGCATGTCGCAACTCTGAAAGGCGAACAGATTCCGATCCTCGCCAGGTTGGCCCGGCTGCCGGAAGCCATCCGCGGCTATGGTCACATCAAGGAGCAAAGCATCGGCAAGGCCGCGGCCGAGAAAGCCCGGCTGGAGGCGGACCTGGAAAACAATCGCTTCGCGGTCGCGGCAGAATAGCGCTCGCTACAAAAGGGAGCCCAGCGCTGACGCGCCGGGCCCAAGTTGAAGACGCTTCGGGGAGAACACGAAGCGTCCGATATTCCGACCTGGAGGTGTGTCGGAAACCGCTAGAGCCTATTGATTGACGCATTCTGCGCCGGTCCGGCTTTCGCCGGCCGCGGTCGCGGGCAGCAGGGCGCCGCCAATGACGCGCGAATGGGCGCGGAACTCGGCAATAACGGCGTCTTCCAACGTCACGCTGACATCGTAGATGCCGGATCGCGCGGAACGCGCAACTTCCCTCGCCGTCGCCACCAGACGGTCGCCGAGTTTGGTCGGCTGCAAAAACGAAATACAGCAATGCGCCGCGACGGTCCGTTCATTGTAGCTATTGGACGCAAGCGAAAACGTCGCATCGGCCAACGTGAAAATCGCGCCGCCATGCGTGATTCCGATGCCGTTGACCATGGACGGCAGCACGGTCATCGCGACGCTGGCGTGCCCAGCCTTGATCGACAACCGCTCCAGGCCAAGGCTTCGCAGCATGGCGTCTTGTTTCCACAAAAAGTCCGCACACGCCTGCGCCAGTCGATGATGCGAAATGGCTGCCACATTACTCACTGAGTAACTCCTGGAAGGAATATTTTCAGACGCGGGACGCGGACGGGTGAAGGCGTCCGGCATACCCAATGGATGATCCCGCGCGCGGCGAGAATCGGCGGGACCGTACCGCGATGCGAAAACACGCCGCGTCCTGCGGTCGGAGGATATTCCGCTGCACGATCGGAACGAGCGCAACCGGAGCTTCAAACCTTAAGAGAATCTTCGCCGGGACGCGTGCCGGCTCTCACATCCGTGTTAGGCTGCCGGACCGCCGCCTGACATTCTCGGGAGCTCGGCATTGGCGCGCCGCATCGTCCGATCGATGGACGCAAGGCACTGATCGGTTTGCTACCGCGGTCGCTTGTCCCCCTGCACTTGCTTGCGGACTGGCAATAAACTCGAAAGGGAGAACCATGGCTCACGTTGGAAGTTGTTTTTGTGGCGCAGTCAAACTGGAGGTCACCGGTTCACCGGAGGCCATGGGCTATTGCCACTGCAGTTCTTGTCGCTCGTGGTCCGGCGGGCCCGTCAACGCTTTCAGCCTCTGGAAGCCGGAAGCCGTGCGCGTCACGTCGGGAACCGAACATGTGGCCACGTTCCAGAAGACCCCGCTCAGCCAGCGTCAGTATTGCGCGAAGTGCGGCGGGCACCTGATGACCAACCATCCGCCGCTGGGTCTCGTCGACGTATTTGCCGCCACGATCCCAACGCTTGCCTTCGCCCCCGGCGTCCACGTCAATTATGCCGAGACGGTGCTTCCCATCCGCGACGGCCTGCCAAAGCTGAAGGACTTCCCGGCCGAATTCGGCGGCTCCGGCGAGGCCATCGCGGAATAGCGGCTGGCGCATTCGACGGCGGGCGAACCGCCACGCTGCAAATACCTGAACTCCAATGAAGGGGAGCCCGTATGTTCGGACTCCCCTTCATCGCTCTCACCGCCGAATTATTTATCGTTCAGGATTTGGGGCGCGATCCCGGAAAGTGCCGCTGATCCGCAATTGTGCTCTGCCCGCGCCACTTGTTGCGCGATCATGCCGGCCACCTCCTTCGCATGTGTCGATATCATGAAATGGGACGCTCCCGAGACGGTGGCGGGCATCGCGTTCGGTATCAACTGTCCCAGCAGTTCGTTGGCGCGTTTGACGGCCGGATGGCTGGCCCCGCCCCACAGCACAAGGGTCGGAATTTCAACAGTCGCGAGCAACTCGGGCGATAGCTCGAAACCATAAGCGCTTTCCCAGTCCAGAAGATTGACCGGCGTGGTCTCGGCGGCGTACTCGCGAACGCGAGGCGGCCAGCTCGCGAACGTGCCCGCACCGCCATAGAAGTCGATCATCTGTCCGATCGCAGCCGCCTCGCCAGCCTGGAACGCTTTGAAATAGGCTTCGGACATTTTCCGGAAGGCAAGATAGTGCCGGTATTCGCCCATCGTCCGCAATATCTCCGGCGCCGGCGCTTCGGCAATCGTCAGGCTCAGCAACGGCACACGCCGTCTCAGCGCCACGGCAAGCGCGGTCAGACCGCCAAACGAATGGCCGACGAGATGCACCGGGCACCCCGCGCGCCGGATCACCGCTTCGAGAACCGCCGCCTCGTGCGCCATATCGGTATCGAGAGCGGTGCGACGTTCGACCGTGCCGCCATAGCCGAGCAGGCTGGTGGTGATACAGCGAAATCCGTTCTGCCATTGCGCAATGATGGGCCGCCATGCGGCGCCCGTGCTGCATGATCCCGGTACAAGCACGACGGTCGGGCCGTCGCCGCTTTCGTCGTAGTCGATGTGCCCGAACTCGTCTTCGATCATGTCTGCCTCGACGGCGAGATTAGCAACAGCCGTATCGAGCGACGACCTCCGAACGGAGGATCAATCTCCCCGAAATTTTTTGACGTGTCCGGTGTTCATATTTGTAGTGTCGGAGTGTCCCATGAATGCCTGCCTCAATCGCTCTTCGAGCATATCTCTGTTGCCGCGTGGCGTCCGCCGCGCGCTCGAGGCGATGCGCGCCAATGTCGGGCACGGCTGGAACGTGCCCGATCTGGCCAGTGTCGCCGGTGTGTCCGGCCGAACGCTACAGCGGCAATTCCGCATCTTTCTCGGCAAGGCGCCCCGCGCGGCGCTTCGCGACATCCGGTTCGAGCGCGCACGCCGCGAACTGCTGCGGGGCCTGCCGGATGCCAAGGTGATGAATGTCGCCCTTCGCTGCGGCTTCCCGCATTGCGGACGGTTTTCGGTCGAGTATCGCCGCCGCTACGGCGAAACGCCGTCACAGACCTTGAGGCGGCAAGCTGTCCTCGCCGACGCGCCGGCATCGAACTCTTTGATTCGTGTCGCGAGCCGCGACCAGCCAGCGATCGCGCTGGGCCCGGTCGACGTGATCCCCTAGACAGCGGCGGCATCACAGATGAACCCGCGACAGTTTCATTGGCGCTAGTCTGCCAGCGTATCGATCCCGGCCGGACTCCTGCTCTGCATCGCATTCAATTTTTGCAAAGCGAAGATGTGGGCAGAGGCAAAGGCAATCATCAAAAAGGCCATCAGGAAATAAAGTCGCCACGACATGGATTTATTGCTCCGTGAATTCAATTGGCCGCGAGCTCCGGGCTCGCATCGTCAACACCCTGCAACACACCGATGCCTCAGTGGTCTTGAATGAGGTGCCGGTGTTGGTCGATCACGCGCGCCGCCAGCAGGCTTCGCGAGTCATGCAATGCCTTGAGCGGTCCGCGCCGGACATCGGTCATGCCGGACGCGAGGGCCCGCCCGAAATTGCGCAGCAGGAAGTGAATCCGCAGGCTTCTCCAATTCCATCGCGCTGCGCTGACGATCGATTCGGACGGCCGCGTCGCTTCGGTGAAAAATGCGTGCATCGAACCTGCCCTGCTATTGCCGTAGGCGGGAACATAGGGTTCGGCGGGCCCTGCCGTCGTCATTCGTTCAGACGACGGGCGATTACGATCTCTTGAACCAGCCACCCATCCTCCGATCGGAGGATGCCGTTCACGACTTGATGATCGCTCACCCGCCAGAATGGTCCGTGAGACTGTGACTTAGGCCACATAGCCATTTCGCGCCACGCAGTAGTGTGGTCGGTACCCTAATGCCTTGGAAATGCCATTGAATCGTAATGTCTCCGGCCTGACGGCCATTTCCTCTCCGCATCATTTTCCTTTTCGCGTTATTTGAACGAGGCTGATAGCCATGAACATTGATGAGCAACTTTCGGTGCTGATCGGCGATATCTACGACGCCGTACTCGACCCCACCCAACGCCTTGATGTTCTCGATAAAATTGCAAGCTTTACCGGCGGCCAGTCAGGCGGGCTTCTCTCGAAGCATTCGCTGAGCAACTCCGAAAATCTTTACTGTTATATCGGCGCCGACCCGGACAGCCTGCGGGTCTATTCGGAGAGCTATCCGAAGCTCGACCCCACAGCGGACTCGCCGTGCTTCGGGGTCGAACAGGTCGTCAGCACCGCGGACCTCGTTCCTTACGAGGAATTCCGGCGCGGCCGCTTTTATCGGGAATGGGCGCGGCCGCAGGGCTGGGTCGACGTGGCAAGCGCGGTCATCGAGAAATCGCCGACGAGCTGCACGTTTCTCAGTGTTGTCCGGCACGAGGCGAACGGCCTGGTCGACGACGAAATGCGACGGCGCATGACGCTGGTATTGCCTCATGTCCGCCGCGCGCTGCTGATCGGCAAGACCATCCATCACAAGCAAGCCGAGACGGCATGCTTTTCCGATATCCTCGACGGGCTGAGCGCCGGCATGATCCTGGTCGACGCCAACGGCCGGGTCGTCCACGCCAACGCCGCGGGCCATGCGATTATCGAGGCCGCCGATTTCCTGCGCTCGATCTGCGGCCGGCTCGTCGTCAGCAATCCGCCGATCAACGCGGCATTGCGCGAGATCCTCAGCTCCGCCAACGCCGGCGATGCGGCTCTCGGCGTCAAAGGCATCGCCCTGCCGTTGACCGCGCATGATGGCGAACGCTACGTCGCTCACGTATTGCCGCTGACCTCGGGCGCACGCCGTATCGCCTGCCGGGCCACCAACGCGGTCGCTGCATTGTTCATTCGCAAGACGACCCTGGAAGCCTTCGCTGCTCCCGAAGTGATTGGCGAGATGTACAAGTTGACGCCAACCGAGCTGCGCGTGCTGCTTGCCATTGTCGATATCGGCGGTGTCCCCGAGGTCGCAGCAGCGCTGGGGGTCGCGGTCACCACCATCAAGACCCACCTCAGCCGTTTGTTTGAAAAGACCGGCGTTGCCCGGCAGGCCGATCTGGTCAAGCTCGTCGCCGGATTTTCCACGCCGCTGGCAAGCTGACGCGATCGGCTTTCGCCGGATCGCAGGCTGCATTTACCAAACAAAGTGTACCGAGGCCGTCGCGGCCTCCGGTCGCCGCACGATTGTTCAAAACATCGTCATCAAATGTTGTCCGAACGTGTGATGACGAATCACCGAGCGATACCTATGTGTCGCCGCGCTGGAGGCGAGGGCCGATGCGCGCATCTGTTAACGAAATCGTGCGAGTCGCAAAATCTCTCTTTTGGCTCGCGCTTGAAGAAAATTCGTCTACTCGGAAGCAGGAAGTGATGTTGAATCGTCTTTTTTTGATTGGTGTCACCGTTGGTATCTTAGTGGCACATGGGATCGTGTTGTACAAAATTGATCAAGGCGCCCGCTCAGCCGATGCAGGTCAGGTCATGGCCTCACGATCTCACAGAGCCTTTTGGTAAGGCCGAAGGCGTTTCAGATGCGAAATAATTCGGTATCACGAGCCACTTTCCCCTCAAGATCAGGCATCAGTGGCTGATCATCCACGGACGCGCGGTCGGAAAGCTTTTGGCGCCGCTCCTGGACTGCTTGACAAGGCGTGAAGGCTTGGTCGAGCAACAACCGCAGCCCGGCCCATGCGACGCCTTGTATTCGCCGACGGTTTTTGGCGCGTTGGCGCTGCGCTCGTTGGTAGCGTGCGCCTTGCGCTTGTCGGATGGCATGCAGAAGAAATTCGGCGCCGTCAGGATCACGCGCGGCGCTTGACTTTCGCATTGCGGACAGTCCTGCGGCGCGTCGCATTCCGCCATCGGCCGCATGTCCGTGAACGGACCGCAATCGTTGCAGAGATATTCGTAGACCGGCATTTCACTTCCTCGCGCAGTTGTCGTTCACATCCACCGCGGATGCGGGGCGGCAGATCGGCACCGTCCCGCATCCCGTCGCGCGGGGAACTACTTGTCCTGTGACAGCGGCATCTGGATGTCGCCCTTGATGTGTTTGATCGGGCCGGCCGACGACGGCATGATGTCGAAGTCGAAGATTTCCGTCGGCAGCCACAGCGTCGCGCAGGCATTGGGTACGTCGACCACGCCTGAGATATGCCCCTGGCACGGCGCCGTTCCCAGGATCGAATAGGCCTGCGCGCCGGAATAGCCGAACTTCTTGAGGTACTCGATCGCGTTCAGGCAGGCCTGCCGATAGGCGATGTGCACGTCGAGGTAATGCTGCTTGCCCTGCTCGTCGACCGAGATGCCCTCGAAGATCAGATAGTCCTTGTAATTGGGCGTGATCGGCGACGGCTTGAACACGGGATTCTTGATGCCGTATTTGCTGACGCCGTCCTTGATGATGTCGACCTTGATATGCAGCCAGCCCGCCATCTCGATCGCGCCGCAGAAGGTGATCTCACCATCGCCCTGGCTGAAATGCAGGTCGCCCATCGAGAGACCGCCGCCGGGCACGTAGACCGGGAAGTAGACCTTGGAGCCGCGCGACAGATCCTTGATGTCGCAATTGCCGCCATGCTCGCGTGGCGGCACCGTGCGCGCACCTTCCGCCGCGGCTTTCGCCTTGGCATCGCCTTTGAGACGGCCCATATGCGCGGTCGGTCCGAACGGCGGATTGGCCAGCCCCGGCACGCGCGTCGGATCGGTCGCGATCAGCGCGGTCTCGCGCTCGTTCCAGGTCGCCAGCAATTTCGGATCCGGCAGGCAGCCGATCAGGCCGGGATGAATGAGCCCTGCGAAATTCACGCCGGGAATGTGGCGCGACGAGGTGTAGAGGCCCTTGATGTCCCAGATCGATTTCTGCGCCAGCGGGAAATGGTCGGTCAGGAAACCGCCGCCGTTCTTCTTCGAGAAGAAGCCGTTGAAGCCCCACAGGCTCTCCTTCAGCGGCCCGACATCGAGCAGATCGACCACCAGGAGATCACCGGGTTCCGCGCCCTTGACGCCGATCGGACCGGACAGGAAATGCACGATCGACAGGTCGATGTCGCGCACGTCGTCGGCGGAGTCGTTGTTCTTGATGAAACCGCCGGTCCAGTCATAGGTCTCGATGATGAAATCATCACCCGGGTTGACCCACGCCACCATCGGTACATCGGGATGCCAGCGATTATGGATCATGTCGTTTTCATAGGCCGACTGCGTGAGATCGACCTTGATCAGTGTCTCTGGCATTAAAAGCTCCCCTGTTTACAAACGTTGGTTAGGATTCAGACCGACAGATATTTGGATATCTGTGCGGCATCGACGCCTTCGCGCGCATCGTCGCGTACGATCTCGCCGTTCTCGATGACGAGCACGCGATCGGCGATGTCGAGCGCGAAGCTCAGAACCTGCTCGGAAACCACGATCGACAATCCGCGTTCGTCGCGAATGCGCTTTAACGTGCGCGCCATCTCCCGGATGATCGACGGCTGAATGCCCTCGGTCGGCTCGTCGAGCAAAAGCACCTTGGGCTTGGTGGCCAGCGCGCGCGCGATCGCCAATTGTTGTTGTTGCCCGCCGGACAGATTGCCGCCGCGGCGGCCCTTCATCTCCAGCAGCACCGGAAACAGCTCGTAGATATCGCCGGGCACTTCGGTCTCGCCGGACGCAACGAGGCCGGTCTCGATATTCTCCTTCACCGTCATGGCGGAGAAGATCATGCGGCCCTGCGGCACATAGGCCAGCCCCTTCGCCACACGCTCATAGCTCTTCAGCGTAGAAAGCTCGGCGCCTTCCATGGTCACCGAGCCACTCTTGGTCGGCACGATGCCCATCAGCGACTTCATCAGCGTGGTCTTGCCCATGCCATTGCGGCCCATGATCGCAATGATCTCGTTGGGCGCGACCGACACGTTAAGACCATGCAGCACTTCGCTCTGGCCGTAGGCGACATGCAGGTCCGAAATAGCCAGCATTAAAGCGCTCCTTGTCTTTCGCCGAGCTTGATCTGGTCCGGAAACCGGACACAGCTTTCCCTGATCATGCCCTAGTGCCCGAGATAGACTTCGATGACCTTGGGATCGTTCTTGACGTGTTCCATCGTGCCTTCCGACAGGATCTGGCCCTGATGCAGAACCGTGACCTTGTGGGCGATATCCTCGACGAATTTCATGTCGTGTTCGATCACCAGCACCGACCGGTCCTTGATGATGCGATTGAGCAGTTCGGCGGTCTTGACCCGCTCGCTGACGCTCATGCCGGCCACCGGCTCGTCGAGCATCAGCAGGTCGGGATCCTGGATCAGCAGCATGCCGATCTCCAGCCACTGCTTCTGGCCATGGCTGAGCAGTTCGGCTTTGACGTTCAGCCGGTCCTTCAGGAAGATCATCTCGGCGACTTCATGAACCCGGTCGCGCACGGCGGCGTCACGGGTGAAGGTCAGCGCGCCAAACACGGTGCGGCCGCGCGGAAAGGAAATCTCGAGATTTTCGAACACGGTCAGATCGTCATAGATCGACGGCGTCTGGAACTTGCGCCCCACCCCGGCCTGGACGATCTGGTTCTCCTTCATCTTGGTCAGTTCCTGGTTGCGGAACTGGATCGAGCCGGAGGTTGCCTTGGTCTTTCCGCAGATCAGGTCGAGCACCGTGGTCTTGCCGGCGCCGTTGGGGCCGATGATGACGCGGATCTCGTTCTCCTCGACATAGAAGGAGAGATCGTTCACCGCCTTGAACCCGTCAAAGGACACCGTGAGGCCTTCGACCGCGAGCAGGAAAGGTTTGGGTTGATGACCAATCAGCATGATGTCCTCCTCACTCTGCCGGCGCGCCGTCGGCGACGGAGTTGTCGGTCCAGCCGCTCGCGACCTTCGGCTTGCGTGACGAGATCAGCCGGTCGATCCGTGGCTGGATGTAGTCCCCCCAGATGCCGGCGAGGCCGTTGGGGAAAGCGAGGACCACGGCGATGAACAGTCCGCCGAGACCGAACAGCCAGAGTTCGGG
>Ga0137409_10002343_pt1 | contig 20348 bp, 13 predicted proteins | sample CZODoug1_16funga_FD_122059 | JGI IMG/M metagenome (GOLD analysis project Ga0137409, IMG submission 122059) | Vadose zone soil fungal communities from Angelo Coast Range Reserve, California, USA - CZODoug1_16fungal (Hybrid Assembly) | ecosystem: Environmental > Terrestrial > Soil > Vadose zone... | reverse complement strand
GGGGTCGAGCTCCAGCTTGTGATTGATGGCGAAGACCGCCAGTTGCAGACGACTGAACACGCCGACCTTGCAGAAGATGGTGGTCAGGTGGTGCTTGACCGTGTTCTCTGTGATCGACAGCTGTCGGGCGATGTCCTTGTTCGAGTCGCCGCGGCGCACGGCGTCGACAATCTCAAGCTCGCGCGAGGTCAGTCGGAATCGGGTTTTGTTGGTCGGCGCGGGCAGCAACGCATCGCCCATATCGGTCAACGGTTCCCGCCCAATCCAGTAGTAGCCCGCCACGACCGAGCGAACGCTCTCGAACATCAGCTGTGAGGATGTGTCTTTGACCAGCATGCCCGACACGCCAAGCTGCATGGCCTGGACGATGTGCCTCCGCACGATCGCCTTCGTCAGCACGATCGTCCGCGCGCGATGATGCTCGGCCCTGAGGTCGTGCAGTGACTGCAGCAGTCGAACGAGTGGACGACCGGTCAAGCTGACGATCACGATGTCCGGCTTGTGTTCTTCGACCGCCCGCCGCGCGTCGTCCGGGCCCGATGCGTCACCGACAACGATGAAGCCGGGCTCGCCTTCGAGCAGCTTCCTCAAGCCCTCACGGAAAATGAGGTGCTCGTCGACCAGCAGGATCCGCACTGTCGGAGTGTCGTGTGCGCCCACAGAGGCGACAGGTTCCGTACCCATGAATACCACTCCAATGTCCCTGCTGTCAGAAGACGGCGATGGTCTCGCTGACCGCTACCAGTGCGTAGATCCCGTTGAAAAGACGGACCTGATAGATCCCCGGCGCCGGCAGCGCAAATGTGACCGTCGCACCGCTGACACCGGCCGCGGGCAACGAGTGGGATCCGTTGAGATACTGCCACTGGACCGGATTCCCGTTCGCGTCGTACAACCCGACCCAGTCGCCGGGCGTTCCGGGCGCGCTCGCGATCGTCGCCGTCACCGTCCCGCCCGCGGTACCGGTCGTCGCGCCGATCGTGACGCTCGGCGCGCTGGTGGTGATCGTTCCGCTCGTCGCCACGAGCGTGTACGTCGCGTTGAAGAGGCGCACGTGATAGGTGCCCGGCGTCGCCGGCAGCGTGAACGTCACCGTCGCAGATTTGAGGCCTCCGGCCGGCAGCGTTTGCGTTCCGTTGAGATACCGCCACTGGACCGGAGTCCCGTTCGCGTCGTACAACCCGACCCAGTCGCCGGGCGTTCCGGGCGCGTTCGCGATCGTCGCCGTCACCGTCCCGCCCGCGGTGCCAGTCGTCGCGCCGATCGTGACGCTCGGCGCGCTGGTAGTGATCGGTCCGCTCGTCGCCACCAGCGTGTAGGTGGCGTTGAAAAGGCGCGCCTGATACGTGCCCGGCGTCGCGGGCAGCGTGAAAGTCACCGTCGCAAATTTGAGGCCTGCGGCCGGCAGCGTATGCGTTCCGTTGAGATACAGCCACTGGACCGGAGTCCCGTTCGCGTCGAACAGCCCGGCCCAGTCGCCCGGCGTCCCGGGTCCGTTCGCGATCGTGGCGGTCACCGTTCCGCCGGCAGTGCCCTCGGCCGCGTCGAGCGTGATGCTTGGCGCCGTGATCGTGAGTCTCACCGTCGCGGGGGCCGAGTCGACGGTGCCGTCGTTCGCCGTGAACGTGACGCTGTCGGGGCCGCTGTAAGTCAGCGCCGGCGTATAGGTCAGCGTCGGCGCCGTGCCGCTCAGCGTCCCGTGCGCCGGGCCGGCCACCACGCGGTAGGTGAGCGGGTCGCCGTCCACATCCGTCGCGGTCAGCGTGATCGCCGTCGCCGTGTTTTCCGGCGTCGTCACCGCCTGCGCCGCCGCCACCGGCGCATGGTTCACCGCCTTGATCGACACCACGATGCTCCCGTTGCTCGCGAAGAACACGTCGCTCCAGCTAGAGTAGAACGCCGTGATCGTGTGCGCCCCGACGCTCAGGCTCGACGTGCTGAAGCTCGCCCGCCCGCCGGACAACGACGTCGGCCCGGCGAGAACCGTCGATCCCTCCTGGAACGTCACCGAGCCGTCGGTCGGAAACCCACCCGAACCAGTCGTGACCGTTGCTGTGAATGCTACCGGCTGCGCGACGACCGACGGGTTCGGCGACGCCGACACTATCGTCGTTGTCGGGCCTACCACAGTGACCCCGGCGGTCGCCTGGCTCGTCGCTCCCTGTGGATCGCTGACCGTCAGCAGGACTGTGGTCCGCCCGATCGGGTAAGGCCCGGCCGGCGACTGCGTGATGGTGAGCGGGTCGCCGTCGGCGTCCGACGAACCGTTATCGATCGATGCATTGGCGGTGCCTGACGCGTCGGCTGGTACCGTGACGTCCCTCGCGATGGCGACCGGTACGTGGTTCGGCGCGCACGCCCCCCCGCAGGCGCCTGCCACATTCAGCGTGTACTGCGTGCCGATTCCGAGGCCCGAGTCGACCTCGTGCACGTCGACGACAAAGGTCTGCGCGCCGCCGGCGAGATTGAACGAGTAGGTCTTCGAGCTGCCGCTCGCGCCCGCATCTCCCATGTAGTTCTGCTGCAGATTGTTCGAGACGAACGTCGGCGAATACGCGGCCGAGAACAGGTTGATCGCGTTGGTTCCCTGCAGCGTCACCGTCACGCAGCTCGGCAGGCTGTTGGAGCACGTGTTGAACGCATACGCATCGAACTGACGCGTGCCTGTGTCGAACAGGGCGGGCGCGGCTTTGGGCACACCGCAGCTGGTGGCGACGCCGTTGCGCGTCAAACGCGGCGTCTGAAGGCCGGTCGCCGTGGTCACGCCCCGCGAGCCCGGCGGTTCGGACGTGTCGAGCGTTGTCGTGATGCTGTAGGAGGGCGGACCGATGGGAACCTGGAAACTGAACACTCGTGGACTGGGACCGCCGGCGAAGGTCACGGTGAGCGTGAACGACGCCGGCTGCAGGCACGGGAAATCGCTCGCCGCCGTGAACAAATACGGAGCGGCGCTCTCCGAGGCCGAGATCCCGAGATCCGGATAGGTGCGTGTTGCAGGCTGCGTGATGGTGATGCCTGGCGTCGAAGACGTCAACGTTGCCGACACCGCGGTCGCCGGGGCGCCGCCGCGGTTGGCGAGCGGAATGACCAGGCGCACGCCTTCGCCCGCTTCGGGCGCGCCGTTGCCGTTGCCGGGATTGTCGACGGCCTGAACGCTCGCCAGTTCCAAGAGCGCCGTGCCCGGCACACCGGCGGCCCGCATCAGCGCGTCCGCCATGACGATGCCGGCGCCCGAATCGCGATCGGCGCCAGCCACTCCGATGTCGATGGCGCTCGCCGTCAGCAGCGTGCGGATCTGCGCAGGGGTCAACGCCGGGTTGGCGGACTTCAGGAGGCCCGCGATTGCGGCGGCATGCGGTGCGGCGGCCGACGTACCGAAGAACGACGTCGGGAACCCGCCGACGCCAGTGACGCTCACGCCGTCCGCGGCCGTAATGTCCGGCTTCTGCCGCAACACGCCACCGGTCGAGGAAAAATTCCCCGCTGTGTACGGCGAGCCGTTCGCGTCGAAAAACACCCGTCGCGGTCCGTCGGAGCTGAAGGTCTCGACCACGTTCGTCGAATTGAACGGCTGCGGGAACGGTCCGACCGCAGGCGTCGCGGCCACGTCGAACGCGGCGGCCGCAGCGGCGTGGCCGTGGGTTTCCCCGGCCGTGGCAATCGACAGGACACCACGATTCGTGCCGAGGTGCAGGAACCGGGTCGCCGCAGTGTTCTGCTTGACGATCACGATCCGCTCGCCCGCAGTTCCGGGGCTGTTCACCTGCTCGTACGGATCCTGCGAGCCGTTTTGAATGTTCGTCGAACTGGCCACGACCGCCGTGCCCGCGGCGTTCAGGCGAAACAGATCGTAATCGTTCGCGGAGCCGCCCAGCGGATCCGACCAGGACAGATTCGTCGGTGCGCTGGTCGCCGGTGTTGTGATGGCGGTGAAATTCTGGGGGCCGAAGCTGTGAAGGCGGCCGGACGTCAGCTTTGCGAGCGCCGGCGCTGCTCCGCCGTCGACGAAGTCTCCCTCCCAGGTGCCCGATGTGCCTGCGCTCAGGTGGCCGGAGTTTCCCGCGGACGAAAAATACAGCGCGCCGTCGGCGGTCACGTCGTTGACCGCCTGGATCACGACGCCGCCGTTGGTGTTCGAAATTATCCCCGCCGCCTGGCCATCCTGGAACGGCGTCTCCGCGAAATACGCGACGTCGTCGACGATGATGTCGCAGCCGGCGGCGCGCAGCGCGCGGATGTTGTTGGCGAAGCTCGTGATGCCCCCGAAGGCGGTCGCGAAGTACAACTGCGCACCGGGCGCGAGGTCGTGAATGATCTCGAGCATCGCCGTGCCTTCGTCGCCGCTGCCGACTTGCCCGGGCAGCACTGTGACCGGCCCGAGGTCGCCGGAGACCTGGCTGGTGGCCAGGTTGGTCACGCCGTCCGAGAGGACGCCGATCTTGATGCCGCTGCCGTCCACGCCGAACGCGGCGCGGGCCGCGTATGCGAGATGCGTGACGTCGCCTTGCGAGCTCCGGCTGCCCTGCCCCGTCTGCGTGAAGAGGACATTGGGCGCCGCCTGATGAAGCTGGGCTTCCTGCATCGGTTGTACGAAGCTGACGTCCGGCAGCGCGGCGAGCGCCTCCACCTCGTCGATGTTGATGTGGACGCGCAACATCCCGGCGCCGGGATCCGACGACCGCACTTCGATCCCGAGGGCGGTGAGGCTGGCTATCAGTCCGCCCGTGACGCGGGCCTTGACGTCCACGACTACGTGGCCGTCGGCCGCGTACGGCAGATCGGTCGCCGCCACCAGCACGCCGGTCGCGATCGGCTGGCCAAGCTCCATCCGCAACTCGGAGATCAACTGCGAATCGATCTTCTGCTGGGCGTCGGATCGGAAATCCTTCTCGAGGATCAGCGCCTCAATCTGCGCGAGCGCCTCCGGAGAAATATCTGCCGCGGCCGTCTGCGCTGAGGGCGCCTGACCCGGGCTGGCGGCCAGGCGCGCGTTCGACGACGTCGTCGCGATCGCGACCAAAAAGGCAATGGCTGAATAGAGATTCCGGCGGGACTCAGTGGTCATCGGTCACTTCGCGTGATTCGTCGTAGCCCTGGCCACCGGCTCGATGAAGCGGACCGCGGAATCGCCGGCCAGCTGCTCGAGCTTGAGAAGCGGTACGCGCGCCATGATGGAGTGATGTTCGGAGGAGCTGGACGTGATCACGCCTCCAAGCGAGCGGATGGTCTTCTGGAGCGCCGGCGTCACCTCGGCACGTACGTCGACCAGCGCGCGCCCGCGCGCGTCGACGTCGACGCCGGTCGGTCCAGGCGGGACCCCTTTGCGCCTGGCTTCGCCGCGACGGCGGTAGATCTCGTAGAGGATCTGCGAATTGATCTTGCCTTGCGCCGGGGTTCGCGCCTCTTTTTCGGAAGGCACCGGGCGTGGTTGGCGTGCGGCCGCGCCAGCAGCGGCGGCACCGGTGCCCGGCGGGACGAGGCACACGATGACCAGCGCACGGCCCACCGCCGTCACCGTCGTTCGCCGATTCTTTTCGCCGGAGGAATGCAGCATTCTGGCCTCAACGCAACGCGAGCGATCTCGCACGCGAAATTCTACTTAATAGTTGAAATCGCGAGGAGAAACGCTCCCCCGCGCACCAGCTTGGGGGGTCTGCGCCTGCGATGCGACCGGCGTGGCGAGCAGGCCGACACCCAGGGCGCAGGCGGTCACGGCGATCCTGCAGCCTAGCGAACGGCGTCAGTGTACGCGTGGACACTGGTGGACGGTAGTGGGTACGTTCTGTTTACGGGTAGATGCGGGGCTACGAACCCTCGCGGATGAGCTGCTCGACGTCGCGCCGCGAGACGCGCTTGCGATTGTGCGGGCCGACGACGACGTACGGAACGACGCCTTTCAGGACCCACCGCAGGAACGTGTCGTAGTCGACGCCGCACATCTTCGCCGCCTTACTGAGAGGGAGCTTCTCGTCAGATTCATCCTGCGCCAACGGAAGCGAAGTCTTCGTGTCTGACATCTGGACCAACTCTCTCCCTGGCCCCGTCCGCTCCTGGGCGGTCGTCGGACAGACCGGAAGCGGACACGCCGATCCTGATTGTTCGCTCTAGCCCGGGCGGCGTACTGGTTGGCCCGGCGCGCCAGGCGGCTGCATCTGTCCGGGCTGGCCGGGTTGCGGAGGCGCTGGCGCAATCATGCCCGGCACTGCGACACCGCCAAACGGCGCGCTCGGCGCGCTTGGATGCGTGACGGGTGCATGCGGCTGGCCTCGGAACACGGCAGGGCGGCCCACCTCCAGCCCCTGTTGGAATGTGTTGGGCGCCGGAGTGCGCACCATCTCAGGCGGCGCCGCCCCGATCGGCACCACCCCCGCCACATTCGGCGCCACCTCCGCCGCAGTCGGCTCCGGCCGCTCATCGTACTGGTGGTCCTCGACTGGCTGCGGGAATGGCGGCGCCTGCTGGAACACCGGAGGCGACGGCAAGGACGACGCCGAGGACGACGCCGAGGCGGAGGCCGACACGGCCGGGCGGGCGTCCGCGATGGTCGGCATGATGATGATGCGATCGTAGTACGACAGGTTCGCGGCCCCGACCGCGCGCGGCGCCGTGATGTACCCGCTCAGCGAGCGCAGCAACACATCGAGCGCCTGCGCCTCCGTGACGTTGTCCAGCTCGAGCGTGACCGGGCTGCCCGGGATGCGCTCCACGTTCACAATCTTGGTCTGGCCGACCCGCGCCCATTCAGTGAGAATCTGGCGAACGGTCGCCTCCTTCGCCACGATCGATACCCGGCCATCGTGCATCGTCAGATGTACGTCGGCGAAGGCCGGCAAAGCCGCCAGCAGCGAGGTCGCGAGGCCGAAGATGAGTGTTTTCATGGCTTTCATCCACGAAGTTGCAGCGTATGGTCGTGAACTGACAAGGCTCATGCGTCAAGCCGCCGATTCGATGGCCTTCCCGGCCACTCTACGAGAGACCGCCTGGTCGGATGGTCTCGATCGACCGCTCGCGCGAGGAACGCAGAACGCCGCGACGATGGCGGTGGCGGCAACCGCCAGCCAGAAACTGGTCTGCTGCCCCAATCGGATCAATTCCGCCGGGCCGCTCGGAGCCAGGCCTTGCGCCACTGAAAGCGTTAGCAGCCCTGCGACCGCTGCCGCCGTCGCGCCAATACCATTGCGCCACCGTAGCTCCGCGGCGCCGGCGATGAGGACCGCCGCCCACCCGATGACACGGATACCCTCGTAGACGTTCGTCACAGGCGCTCCTCCGCCCAGCATCATTCTCAACAGCAGACCCGCCGTGTGGACCAGGAACCCAACGACGATCAGGCTTGCCGCGGCTCGAGAGAGCACACGCAACCCGGACATCCGCGATGCGCCGAGCAGGAGGACTGCCACGAAGTAGATGGTGAGAGCCCTCGCAAATGGCTGAAACGTAGTGAAGAAGAGGTCGTCGCGAGCCCAGCGCAGCGCCGGCGTCAGCCCCCGCTCCGTCAGCCATTGCTGGTACTGCGCGACCTGGTCGTTGAACGCGCTCGCATTGCCTCGAGCGAACGCCGAGCTCATGCCGGCCAGCATCACGACCGCCGGGGACAGCTGCCTCGCATGAAGGCTGGCGGCCACGCTGTCGCCTGTGTTCTGCCATCGATCTCGTGCGCGCGCCTGGCCCGGAACAGGCACGATCGAGAACAGCGCCGCGCGCGACACGCCGAGGAACGGCCGCGCGAATGTGTCCATCCTCTGCGCGCGTGCCGGGTCGCGGTCCTGGAGCCTCCCCTCCTTCGCGGCGACGTCGGCCTGCAGATCACGCTGATACTGCGCGATCTGCGCGGCGAAATCGTAGGCGATCGGGTTTCCCCGGGCTTCCATCTGCAGGGAGCTGTTCGGCTGCAGGCTGTTCTTGAACCGATCGTAGATGACGACCGCATTGCGCAGCGTCAGGCACTCGGCTTCCCAGGGTGCGCGACGGGCCGCATCGATGGCCGTGATCCGGACCGCCTGCTGCGCGAGCACCTGGAGGCCGGGCCTCAGTTCCGCGTATGTGTAGTAGAGGCTGCCATCAGCGGCGGCGCTCAAGTGCAACGCGGCGATCAGCGCCGGTTCGTGGATGGGAAAGAGCCTGCGCGCATCCGCCGCGTCCGGTTTCGTCAGGAGCTCGAGCAGCCATTCGCTGGCCTCGAGCGGCCGCGCCGAGCTCCAGAGCTGCCAGGGCCGCGCGCGTCCCGCCGGTACGGAGGCCGTGCCCCGAATCCGAAGCAGCCCCGCGCGTGCCACGGAATCGATCGGCTGACCGCGGCCGTTCATGACGACCGGCAGGCGCGCGAACTCTGCGATGCGGAAACCATCCGGCGTGCGGCCCGGCGGGTACGCCGCCGCGGCCAGATAGATCAGGAAGACACCGAGGATCACCCACGGCGCGATTCGATGCATGGCGCCTCTCGTTGACAGATGCTGACGTTGACCTTCGTCGCTTCGACACCCCACGTCGAGGCGTCAGCGCGTGGCGGACTTGACCTCGCTCAGCCGAACCGGCTGCGCCGTGTAGTTCTCGATCTCGAAGATCTTGTTCACCGGGTTGTAGGCGACCTTCGCGGCCGGCGCCAGCTTGCCGACGCCGTTCCCGTCAGGCCCGAACCGGATGTCGAGCAGCGTGAACTCGCGTTCCGGCAACGGCACGTTGTCCGTTTTCTCGCCGGAATCCGGATGCTGACCCGTGGCGATGACAACCTGGGTTCGGGCGGGCGGTTCGCCAAATCCCAGATGCCGATCGGTGGCGACGACCACCCGGCGACCGGCCGGTGTGTCGATCTCGCGCGCAAATTGGAGGGGCAGCGCCCACCGCAGCCGCACGCGTTCGCCTAAGCCCTGCACGCCCGGCATCAACAGGACGCCCGCCTCGGGCCTGGACTTACGAAACACCGGGAGCAGCGTGCCGCGGCCGTTTTCGATGAGCGCCGCGTGCAGATTCTGCAAGTCCTCATCGGTCGACCAGCGCCTGATCAGGATCTCGATGGGGCCGGCGTCCTTGGCGTCCGACACGGTCAACGCCTTGGCAACGAACCGCGCGGTCATCGGCTCCTTCGCGGTTGCGCCCGGCCGGGGGCTCAGGGCGAGGCAGATGGCTGCGCCCACGAGGGGCGCGACAATGGATCGAAGGCTCACAAAGCTCATGGTTTTCATCTCCAATAACTGCAAATCGTTTGAATCGGCGTCGCGTTTTGCCCCAGAGGACGCAGAGACTGCCGAGAATTCTCAAGGTCTTTTCTCGGCGGTCTCGGCGGTTACACGTGGTTCTTCACGCGCTCTGAAGCCGGACACTACGTACTGAAGAGTGAGGCCGGGCACCCGAAGGTGCCCGGCCTCTGTTCTCCGCCGTCGGTTCTTACTGCCTTCTGATTTCGATCAACGCCATGTTCCAGCGATCAGTATTCGGACCGGCATACGTATCGCTGAGCGTGACGCTCGAACCGGCACCGGCGACTGGAGCGGTCGTCCGCTGCACCCAGTACGTGTCGCCGCTGGTCGGGTTGAACTGGTTCACGATGGTCTGACCAACTCCGGGCGTCAGCACCCGAGGGTTATCCCAGTCAGTGCCCACGCCGAACACCAGTGAGTTGGACCCTGTGGTGACCAGACCCGCTGACGGCGCGCCGGTCGCCGCATTTGCTGCAAGGCTCGCAGCGCCAACCAGTGACGCAGCAGCCCCGGTGAACGTCACCACGGTGATCGACGCTGACTCGGAACTGTTCAGCACCGCCCTCACCGTCGTGGACAGGTGAGCAGCCGGCGTAAACGCCCACCAGATCTCCGCCGTCCCCAGTTGGCCGTTCGATCGCTTGGCCAGCGTCCAGGTCAGCGGCCCTGTCTGGTTCGTCACACCATTGACGATGGTATTCGGAACGGTTGAGTTCCCATTGTTCGCCGACACGAAGGCGACGAGCAAGGTATTCGCCGCCAGTGCACCGGTCGTCGGACTGGTGATGACGTTGTTCGGCGTACTGCTGTTCGTGCGGACGGTTACGCCGATGATGGGTGGGGCTGCGGCTGGTCCTGACGAGAGGACCAACGCCACGCCGCTGCCGATTACCACGCCGCGAGTAAGCGCGCCGCCAGTACGGGCGGTCGGGCTCTGGCTGAGGATGATACCAACCGGGACTGTCGGGCTGTTCGCCGTCGTGACGGGACCAACCGTCAGGCCTGCAGCCGTGATCGCCGGCGTCGCCGCCGCCTGCGTCATGCCGACGACGTCAGGCACCGGCGCGCCTATCGAGGGGCTGATCCCAACGCGGCTCCCGACGAAGACGCTCGTGCCGGCGGCCGGGTCCTGGCTGACGACGTTGCCAATCGCGATTGTCGGGCTGAACGCTGCACCAGTGGGGCCGACCGCCAGTCTTGCAGCAACGATCGCCGTACCCGCGTCCGCTGTCGTCAAGCCGACGACGTTCGGGACCAACACGTTGGGAGTAACGGTCGGGACCGGGATGGTCACATCAGCGAATCGTATTTGCTCGATGTTCCGAAGCGTGTCGGTGCCGTCCGAGACGGGACGACCTACCCGCCGACCAGTGTCGGCGACCGTCACGGTGCCGTTCGGGTTGACGGTGATGTCGTAATCAGCGATGAGACCGTGGAACACCGCTATGTCGCAGTTGAGCGGCACCGCTGCTCCGCAGTCGGGGGGCGGGGCCGGAGCCGGGTTCGGGTCGCCAGCCGCACCTGGCGTCACGATGGTGCGAATGATGCTGATGTTACCCGGGTTGAGCCGCTGCGGATCCGAGAACACGTCATCAACGAGATCGCGCGCGCTATTAGTGACCTTCACGGTTCCATCGTTCAGGACCGCGTGGAGCTGCACATTCAACCAGAGGTCACCGTCGATCAGGTCGTTGCCCGCCATGCCTTCGAGCGTGTCGCTGCCCCGCCCGCCGAGCAGGATGTTGCCCCCCAGGAACCCCACGCCTTTGACCAACGGGATGGCAGGGTCCGTCAGGTCCTGGTTGAAGCCGGCGGGTCCCATCAGTTCGGTCAGCCCGGCGATTTTTGCAGCACCCTTTCCCCCCCTGAAATTGAATTGCCCAGCCACACCTTTTGCAGGCACCGCCACCGGTGCGGTTCCCACGGTCAGTTCCATGCCGGGTTTCAAGCACTCGACGACCTCAATCGGAATGATGCAGCGGACGGTGCTAGCAGCCCCTTTAATGACGTCGTCGAGGTCCCAACCCGACGCCCCGTCTACGAAGCGGTACTTGTTCCGGGTGTCATTGAAGTTGATCGGCGCGTTCGGGAGAGCCAGAAGGCCGAGATCGATAAGGGCTGGGGCCGGCCATCCGCGCTGTGTGACCCAGTCGAAACCGAAATCGCCGAAGAACTTGTTGGTTCCCTCGTTCATGATGAAAATGTCGTCCCCACCCTCGCCGAAGTGGTTATCCTGTCCCGGACCGCCATCCAGGACATCGTCGCCCCCGGTAGGGTCGAGCCCGGCGAGTAGATCCATGAGGTTCCCGTTATCGCCGAAGATGCCGCCGTCGTGTCCGTCGCCGGCGTCGACCCAGTCGTCGCCTTCGTTGCCAAAGATAGCCTCGGCCCTGGCTTGCCCGTCCACGATGATGTCGTCCCCCGGGCCGGCGAAGTACTCAACCCCGGTGTCTCCGCCGACCATGAAGTCGTTCCCGTCGCCGCCGATCAGAATGCCTCCACCGAGACCCGGCCCGCTGCTCAACGCGTCGTCGCCGGGGCCCCCGTCGAGGGTATCGTCGCCGTTGCCTCCGAAGAGGACGTCATCGCCGGGGCCACCGAAGATATGGTCGTCGCCGTCGCCACCTGCGATCCGATCGTTGCCCTCGTTGCCCCAGAACGTATCGTCACCGACATCCCCCTGCATCCGGTCGTCACCGGCCGTCCCACTGAACATCACGTTCAAGCCCCTGTGCAGAGGGTCGAAGAAGAGCTTCGTCCCATCGGCAAGCGTCAAGATCTGGGACCCATCCACGAAATTGAGGGGCGCCGTACCAACAAGAGTCGCCATCTCGAAGTTGTGATCGGCCGTCTCGAAGACGTTGGCCATCACGCCGCCCACGTCCGAGTTGCGCCTGGCCAGCTCGGCCAGCGTGTTGTCCTCGATCTGCGACCTCAGGTTGAGGCCGTCCAGACGGTTGAGGTAGTAGAACCGGTCGCCGTTCTGCAGGTTGTCCAACTGCTTCTCGAAGACGAAATTGAAGGTCGTACCGAGCAGACCGCCGAAGGCGGCCTGACGCTCGGCGAGACCGCCGACCCAGTAGTCGACGTCGTCGAGACCGCTGGTGGCAGCGGGTTCGAACATGAAGAGGTTGTTCAAAAGCAGGCTGGTTGCCGCGCTGCGCTTCGCCGCGAGCGTCGTCGCGGTGTTGAGGGCGCCGGCGTTGGCCCCCTTGCCGTACGCCGCGATGAAGTTTGTCAGCGACTCCTTGTGCTTCAGGTTGAGCCCGAACTCGAACCAGTTCGCGTAGGGCGCCACCGCCGAGTTAAGGGTCGCGTTGTAGAACTGCCGGCGCGCTGAGTTCAGCGACGGGATGCCCTCGCTTCGCCCGCGCGCGATGTTGATCGCCGGCAGGTCGAGCGGCAGACCGACGAGCGAGTTCCGCACGGAGCTCGTGACGAACTCGTCCAGCTCGTTGCCGACCTGTTGCGACAGGCCGCGAACGATGCTGCCGACCGCCTGGTTGGCGGTCAGCGGCCCAGCGGTCCCTCCGTCGTTGAACGCGGCAGGGTTGAGGAACGCATCGAACAATCGTTTGTCGTTTCGCGTCCCGTCGGCATTGATGCGGTTGATCAGCTCAGGCAGCATCGAGTGACCGAGGCGATAGACCGTGTGCGCGAACTCGGCCGAGATCACTCCGTTGACCGAGGTGATGCCGCCCAAAAACGGGGTGATCAGCGGCTGAATCTTGCGCGCGAACTGCTCGAACACGATGTGCTGGTATTCCATCTCGGTGACGAACCGCGCCGCCTGGAACAGCCGCTCACCGTAGCCCCAACCCGAGGCGGGGTCCACAGTGTGCCACGCCGCGATTTCGGAAGCTGACAATCCCTCGCCGTTGCCGGCGCCGCAGATGGCGGAAGATTCGCACCCAGCGAGTTCGGCCGGTGTCAATCCGCTGGGAGGCAAATTGATGAGCCCATCGATGTACGCGACGAGCCGGTTGTGCTCGGCGTGGAAGATTGTGTGCATGGAACTCAGGGCGATGTTCTCGTTGCCGCGACCATCGCCGGTGACGAAGTGGAGGTCGAGCAGCTCGTTGTCGTAGCTCCCTGGGGGGGCCGGTGTGTCCAGGCTCGTGCCGGCCACGAGGTCGGCGTCAGGGAAGAGGACGCCCGGGGCACTGAAGGTGGGAACAGCGCTGTGCGCGACGTCATTGAGGAACTGATGATTCGTCCTGAGTGCGGTGGCGGGAATGACAACACCTCCACCGGCCGTGTTGCCCTCCAGGAGCCCGCCTGGGCTGCCTGGGACCACGAGCTGCGGCATCCCGCGCAGGGGGCCAGGCGTGAAATGGCCGTAGGGGTCGGTCAGCAGCAGCGGCACGTTGAAGACATCCGCGTCGGTGAGCAGGATGCCGAGCTTGGTCGCGGCCTGCGCCTTGACCTGGCCCCAGTTTCCGATGTTGCAAATGTTATCGTTGAGGATGCCGGTACCGCGGGGGGCGCAGAACCCGCCGTCGAGCATCTTGCCGTCCTGCACCGGCCTCCCGTTGATGTCCATCACGTACTGACGCAGGAACACCTGGTGGGACGGATGCGAAGTGTAGGTCTGGTTCTGATCCACCCACGGGGTCGTCTGGTTGACTGAATTGTGGTTCGCGTCGACCGTCGCCCGGGGCATGGTCATCTGGTTGAAGGCAGGATCGACGCCCGCGCGGAACAGCGGGTCATCCGGCTGCAACGGCATGATCACCGTGCCGTTGCCGCCCTTGTTCACGAGGTCGAGGCCGTGGTCGAAGAACTGGCCGAAGAACGTGAACATGAGGTTGAACGGCGCGGAGAGACCGAAGTTGGGCGTGGTGTTCTGGATGAAAATCGAACCGGTATCAAAAGCAGCCGGAAAACCCGTAAAGGCCGGAACACCGAAATCAGGCAGGCCCTGCCCGGAGCACACAAAGCCGCCGGAGCCGCACACGTTCACTGCAGCCGCGACGGCCGCGGGGTTGGCCGCCGTCTGGTCGACGATCAGGTTGCTGATGATACGCGGCTGGGAGTCGACGACGTCTCCCGTCAGCTGCGTGTACGACGTGCCAGCTTCCGCAGGACGGAAGTTCGGAACCGTCAGGCGCGGGAAGAGCACATCCGACGCGCCAAACAAGTGCTGATCGGGCACGGCCACGAGGTTGTTGCACGACCCGTCGACCGTCCGCAGGCCGAGCGGGAGCTGCGCATTCGGCGTTCCGAAGAGGTTGACCTGGTTTGGTCCTGGCCCGAGGAGCGTTCCACACGGGTTTGCCGCCGTCCTCGTGACCGAGTGCTCCTGGGCGATTTCGATCCCATGAAAGATGAACCGCAGGTCTTCGGCATCGATCGCGAAGCCCGCTCCGACCGGGGCTGTCTGCGCCTGGACCGTTGGCACGAAGACGGTATTGATGGTGGACAGCATCATCGCGCACACCAAGGCGATCGACCATGGCTTTCGCGAACGAACGCCGCGACAGGTGAACGGCTTTACAGATTTCATGACTGGAACCTCATTTCGGTTTCGAGCAACGGTTGATTGACGAGCGTGCTGCCGGCGTACGCGCCGCCGGGCGGAGTCCTTCGTGCGCCACCAGGCGCGTGACTTCTGACGATTCGCGAGCGCACACCAGGCGTTTCCATCATTCAGCTCTCCGTTCATTCACTGACCGTTGCCGGGGGATCGGAAATACACGGACACGAACGAAACAGCACACGGGTATCCGCAGCTCGCCGTGGCTCAGCCCACAAGGTGCGTCTCCTCGAAAGGAGACGGACCGCAATGAAATTACGAGGTCCCGAGAAGAGCTACTGCGGTGGAGCGCGGAGCGAGTGACCGTCGGCGAGCAGGACCAGCTCGAACTCTGAGCGCCATCCTCGTCGAGGGGTCGTCACATCTTCTCCTGTCGAAACCGTGACCGGAACGCTGAGCTTTTTCGGTGAGCAACAGAGTAGGAAAAGATCGGTGCTGCGAGAATGGCTCATCAGTGCCTGCTCCCGTCAGTCGCAGGAGGGTAGTCCCCCACCCTCAGACCTTCGGCTAGGTTCTGATCGATGGCGAAGACCGCGAGCTGGAGACGCGTGCAGACGCCGACCTTGGTGAAGATATTCGTGAGGTGATGCTTCACGGTGTAATGCGTGATGCCGAGCCGTCGCGCGATCGTCCGGTTGGTGTCGCCGCGTCGGACCGATTCGGCGATCTCGAGCTCGCGCGGCGTCAACCTGAAACGGTTTCTGGGCGCCGGATTGAGAGGCCGAAGACTCTCGACGAGGTCGTGCAATCGCTCGCGGCCGAGCCAGCAGTAGCCGCTCACAACGCTGCGCACACTGTCGAACAACACCTGGGGCGACGTCTGCTCGAGCAGGATGCCCGACACGCCGATCTGCGACAACTGGAAGATGAGCGTCTTCTCGAGCGCCGTCGTCAACACGATGGTGCGCGCGGGATGGCCTGCGGCGGTCAGATCCTGCAGCATCTGGAGCAGGCGGACGAGCGGGCGCCCGGTCAGGCTCACAATCACGATGTCCGGCTTGTGCGCCTCGACCAGCCGCACCGCTTCGTCGGGATCGGCGGCGGAGGCGACGACGCGGAAGCCGCGTTCACCTTCGAACAGCTTCCTCAAGCCTTCGCAGAAAATGAGCTGCTCATCAACCAGCAGGATCTCGATCGCGGGCGTGTCGTCGATGCGTTCGGTCGTCGCGGGTACGGGTTCCATCATCTGCCTCCGAATGCCGACAGCTCTCGCTGGTGTCTTTGTGTGGCTGACACGAAATGACTACGGCGTCGCGCGGTCGGACGGCTCATGGCGTCTCCACCTGGTGTTGTTTGAACGCGCGGCACGAATGCGAACACCTACAACGCCGCGGCCATCGCGGCGTCTTCAAACACCCCTGGGTCGCGCTCCAGCTTGTGATTGATGGCGAAGACCGCCAGCTGCAGACGGGTAAACACGCCCACCTTGCCGAAGATCGTGGTCAGGTGGTGCTTGACCGTGTTCTCGGTGATCGACAGCTGTCGGGCGATGGTCCTGTTCGTGTCGCCGCGCCGCACGGCGTCGACAATCTCCAGCTCGCGCGGCGTCAGCCGGAATCGCGTTTTGCTGATCGGTGCGGGACGTACGAGTACTTGCGCCAGGTCGGTGAACTGTTCCCGTCCGATCCAACAATGGCCCGCAGCGACCGCGCGGACGCTCTCGAACATCAATTGCGCCGACGTATCTTTGAGCAGCATGCCCGACACGCCGAGCTCCATGGCCTGAACGATGTGTCTCCGCTCGATGGCCGTCGCCAGCACGATCCTGCGCGCGCGATGATGCTCGGCCCCGAGGTGCAGCGCCTGCAGCAGTCGAACGAGGGAACGACCCGCGAGGCTGACGATCACGATGTGCGGCTTGTGTGCTTCGACGGCCCGCAGCGCGTCCCCCGGACTCGACGCGTCCCCGACGACGGTAAAGCCGGGTTCGCCTTCGAGCAGCTTCCTCAAGCCCTCGCGGAAAATGAGGTGCTCGTCGACCAGCAGGATCTCGATCGTGGGCGTGTCGTCGATGCGTTCACTCGTCGCGGGTACGGGTTCCATCATCTGCCTCCGGATGCCGAGAGCTCTCGCTGGTGCCTTTGTGTGGCTGACTCGAAATGACCACGGCGTCGCGCGCGCGATGGCTGATTGATTGCCATCGGACACGGCGCATGGGCACGACGGTACGGGACCGTTCGGCGTCCGCCGCGGGCGGATCGCCTTCGAAGACGTTGCGAGATTGAAGAGAGCTACTGCGGGGGAGCGCGGAGCGAGTGACCGTCTAGGGCGAGCGCGGACAGCGGTTCGAAAATGGCGTGGGCCAGCAGCTGGCTGACGGCGCGATCGACCTGCGGAGCCGCAGACGCAACCGCCGGCAGGGCGCAGACATCGTGGCCGTCGCCGTCGCCATCGTCATCGTCATCGTCACCGTCGTCGTCTGCGTCGGATGAATCGGAAGACGACGCAGCGCGGTTGGAGGTCCACTGACGCGCGCCGGCTGCGTCAGCGGCGTTCAGCACATGGAGCGCCGGCGAGCGACCGATCGGCGAGACTGGCCCCGAGGGCGCGCTGTTGGTCAGCAGCGAGAGGCCAACCCCCAGGACGAGCGTCGAGACGAGCAGGACCAGTTCGAGTCCCGACCGCCAGCCTCGTCGGACCATCGTCACAAGTATTCCCTCTGAAAACTGAAATTGCCGGACGGGTGTCGCAGGACCCTAGGTTAGGTGGACCTGAGGGGTGCCGGAATGGCCCGACGGTGGGGGGTCATCCCCCCCATCGGTGCGGGAGGATGAGACGAAAACGAGGACGTCGTGCACAGACAGCCGCGGGTCCCGTCGGCGTCAGGGCCTTCGGACCCTGACCGTCTCTATTGCGGCGGCACGTCTCCACCCGACGATCCCGCGGACACGCGGCGACCGTCGGCCAGCGTGACCACGCGCGCGTTGGCCATCGTCGAGCGGTCCTTCGCCATCGCGCCTTCGACGGTCACCTCGTCGCCAATATGGAGGGACCTGCCCGTCCAGCCGCACTGGACGAGCACTTTGGGGCTGGCAAGCTCGAGGCTCCAGCTGGTCACATTTCCCTTGTCGTCCTTGACGTCGATATAGAAGTGCGCATGAGGATTCGTCCACTCGATCCTCGTCACGAGGCCCGTGAGGGTGACCGGCTTGCTGGCGTCGTACTCGGCCGCGAACGAATGATGTGCCGCAACTGGTGCGGCCGCTACCATGAGTCCAATTCCGGCTATCACAACAGCGAGCTTGGCTTTCATCGAACAACCTTTGTTCCGATCGGCACCCGGGTTAGCGGCCCCGCGCGGGATCGGAACGGCCCGACGGTGGGGGTCATTCCCCCCGTCGGTGGGAGCAATCGGACGAGGGGGAGGACCGGGCTTGCAAAGCCCGCCCCTCCCGGATGTTTACGGTTGCGTGAGGGCCGCCAGTCGCGGGTGCGATGGGCGCCAAAGCTCCGACCTGACCGCGCTCAACTGCTCGGGCAGCGTCCGGTAGTTCCCGAGCTCGATGGTCTTCTTCTCTTTGTTGTAGGCAACGTTGCTCTCGGGCGCCATCTTGCCGACACCGACGCCGTCTGGCCCGAAGCGGATGTCGATCAGCGTGAATTCGTAGTCCGACGAGGGCGGCGTGCGGGCCGGCTCGCCGAATCCCAGATGCTGATCGGTGGCGATGACCACCTGCCGGCCGGTTGGGGTCTTGATCTCCTGCGCGAACTGGAAGTTCTGCGCGCGGCGTTCGCGTGCGCGTGCGCCCAGGCCGTGCCGGCCGGGGCTCTGCACGAAGCCTGCGCGACGCGTGACGGTCCGAAGGGCGGGGAGCAGCCTGGCGGGGCCGCTGTCGATCGTCGTGCGGAGGAGGTTCGCCCGTTCAACCTCCGTCGACCAGCGCTCGATCACGATGTCAATGCGGCCAAGGGGCTCCGGACCGCCAGGTGTCATGTTCACCGCCGCCGCGACGAGGCGCTCGACGAATGGCACGAGGTTCCCGGTGGCACCCGGACGGGGGCTCATCGCGAGGCACACGATCGCGGCAGCCGCGGTCGCCAGGATGGGTCGAAGGGTCAGACGATTCATTGCGTCACCTCTTGTTATGTTTTCACGACGGCTCTGGCGTGCGTGCAGAACACCTAGATGGCCGCGGCCATCGCGGCGGCCACCGGCACCCCAGGGTCGAGCTCCAGCTTGTGATTGATGGCGAAGACCGCCAGCTGCAGACGGGTAAACACACCAACCTTGCCGAAGATGGTGGTCAGGTGGTGCTTGACCGTGTTCTCGGTGATCGACAGCTGTCGTGCGATGCTCTTGTTCGTATCGCCGCGCCGCACGGCGTCGACAATCTCCAGTTCGCGCGGGGTCAGTCGGAATCGCGTTTTGCTGGTCGACACCGGACGCACGAGTGCCTCCGCCATGTTGGTCAACTGTTCCCGCCCAATCCAGCAATGGCCCGCCACGACCGAGCGGACGCTGTCGAACATCAGCCGCGCCGACGTGTCTTTGAGCAGCATGCCCGACACGCCGAGCTGCAGCGCCTGGACGATGTGCCGCCGTTCGATCGCCGCCGTCAGCACGATCGTCCGCACGCGATGATGCTCGCCCGGGAGGTCGTGCAGCGTTTGCAGCAGTCGAGCGAGCGGACGACCCGTCAAGCTGACGATCACGATGTCGGGCTTCTGTTCTTCGACGGCCCGCCGCGCGTCGTCCGGACCCGACGCGTCACCAACGACGATGAAGCCGCGCTCTGCTTCGAGCAGCTTCCTCAAGCCTTCACGAAAAATGAGATGCTCGTCGACCAGCAGGATCTGAACCGTCGGAGGGTCATTGGCGCCCGCAGGGGCGACACGTTCCGTGTCCATGAATACCACTCCAGTTTCCCGAGCCTCTCGGGGAATCTCGATGAGCGACGCGTCGCTCTCCGAATCGTCCACCGCTGTCAACGGTCCGGCTGAAGCCGGACGCTACATACGCTGGTCCGGCTGAAGCCGGCCACTGCGTGCTGTGGGTGGGGCCGGGCACCGGACGTGCCCGACCCTCCCATTTTTGTCGCGTCGTTTCACCGGTCCCAACCTGCGGGTCGGGACCGGCGAGGTCGTACTACGGAATAAGCGGCGTGCCGGCCACCACGGGCGTGTTCATGTCCGTGACGATCTCCGCCGCCGAGCGCGCGGTGTTCCAGACCCTCACTTCGTCGATGAATCCCTGGAAGAACTCACCAGTCGACGAGGCGTTGCCGCCGATGCGGAGCGCGCCGTTGCTGGCGGTGATGGTGCCACCGCCGGGCGTCGTCCCGACGAGGATGCCGTTGACGTAGAAGCGCTGATTCGCCCCGTCGTAGGTGGTGGCGACATGCGTCCACGTGTTCAGCGGCAGTGCCGCCACGCCCCGGACCGCGCGGTCCGTGGTGATCCCGGTCGGGTTCACGCGTACGTAACCCGCCGGCACCGGAACTCCCAGCGACAAGGGCGCGCCGTCATGCGCATACAACGCATACGAGAGCAGCCCTTCACCGGCCAGACCCCGTTCCTTCATCATCACCGTCTCCCAGCCGCTCATCAGGGCCGGGTTGACCCACGCCTCGAGCGTCATGCCCGTGGTCAGGTCCAGTGGGCTGCCGGTGGTATCG
>Ga0137409_10002341_pt1 | contig 20357 bp, 17 predicted proteins | sample CZODoug1_16funga_FD_122059 | JGI IMG/M metagenome (GOLD analysis project Ga0137409, IMG submission 122059) | Vadose zone soil fungal communities from Angelo Coast Range Reserve, California, USA - CZODoug1_16fungal (Hybrid Assembly) | ecosystem: Environmental > Terrestrial > Soil > Vadose zone... | reverse complement strand
AAAAACTCGGGAAGACGATCGTCGCGCCGGTGCTGCCGATCGCGGTGAATGCGACGGGCCTCAACGCGAGCCGCGAGGAAGCCGATCAGCCGGGCCCGATTCAGATGCCCACCGACGTCTTCAAGCAGGTGCAGCTCGCCGAGATCGACAGCATGGCGCGGAGCGGCTTCAAGGACATCTTCGTGATGGGCGACCACGGCGGCGGACAGCAGCAGATGAAGGAAGCCGCCGAAGAGATGGACAAGAAGTGGTCCGCCAAGGGCGTGCACGTCTACTACGTCAGCGACTTCTACACCAAGACGCACGACGACGTGGACATGTATCTCTACGAGCACAAGCTGCCGATCGCGGGCCACGGCGCGATGATGGAAACGTCCGAGATGCTGTATCTCGAGCCGGCGCCCGGCGTCTACGTGCGGCCGATCTACAAGACCGTGCCGTTCGATCCGACCGGCCAGACGCCGGAGCAGTGGAAGGCCGCGCGCGACGCGCGGATGCGCGGCGAGACGCCGCAGCGCGGCGGCGGCGCCGGACGCGGCCGCGGGCAGGACCCGAATGCTCCCCCGCGCGTGAACAACGGCCTGACCGGCGATCCGCGGCCGTCGACGAAAGAGATCGGCAAGGATCTGATCGACATCACCGTGAACAACACGGTCAGCGAAGTGAAAAAACTCCTCGCCGAGCGCAGAGGAAAGACCTCGCAGTAGACAGCTGGAGCGCGAGGCTTCAGCCGAGCGAGACGCTCGCCTGAAAGGCTCGCGCTCCTCCGGCCATCAGTCCGCTCGCGTGTCGTAAGATATCCGCTATATGAAACGCACGCTGCTCGTCTGTGTCGTCGCCGTGGCCGCGTTGACCGTCGTGGCCCGAGGGGCGACGTCCTTCTCCGTCCTCGAGGCGAGCATTCCGGAGATGCAGGACGCGATGGCGAAAGGCCGGCTCACGTCGGTCGAGCTCGTCACGCTGTATCTGACCCGGATCGCGCTCTACGAGCACAGGCTGCACGCGGCGATCGCGATCAACGCGCTGGCGCTCGACGAGGCGGTGGCGCTCGATCGCGAGCGCGCGGCCGGCCGGATCCGCGGTCCGCTGCACGGCATTCCGGTCGCGCTCAAAGACAACATTCACACGACGAACATGCCGACCACCGGTGGCGCGCTGGCCTTTGCCGGCTACGTGCCGCCGTACGAAGCGACGCTGACGAAGAATCTTGTATCCCCGCGTATCGGCGGCGTAGTCGTACGCCCCATTGTTGTCGACCGTCCAGTTCGTGAACTGGAGGTGGCTGTCGCTGCCGGCGGTGTTGACGTCGAAGAAATCGGCCATTCCCAACTTGCCGACACGGATCTCGATGCGCCGGGTGGCGAGGTGCGCTGCCAGCGCGAGCGCGTTGGGCGTCGTGTCCACGACATCGCTGCCGATCGGAATGGTTGCATGCACCATCGCGCGCGCGACGTACGGCGTCGCGCCCAGCGTCGGGTTTCGAACGACATCCAGGTTCGTGAATCCGGCGAGCCCGAGGGCATCGCTGAGGCCTCGGCCACCGGCGCTCTCGATGTCGAAGAGCAACTCTATGTGGGCCGATAACTTGACGCCGGTGTAAATCGTCCACAGACGGGACAGCGCCTGCTCCCGTTCGGCTCGCAGGCTGTTGTCACCTTCGCAAAAGATCATCAAGATCGGTTGAACGCGTCGCCTGAGCGCTGACCCATGCAGTACATGTCGTTGGCGTCACAGCCTTCGACTTCCACTTGGACCGTCGTGTGCGTGATGTGAAAGCGGCGCTCGATGTCGTCCACGACCGCGCGCAGCACCTGTTGCCCTTCTCGGACGCTCTGTTCGGCCACGAGAATATGACAACTGCATGCGACGACGCCCGGGCCGACCATCCAGACATGCAGATCGTGCACGTCGAGTACACCACCCACGTTCTTGATCGCGGCGATCACGGCCGGCATGTCCATTCCCGTGGGCGTGCCTTCGAGCAGCACGGTGGCGCTCTCACGCAGCACACCATAGCTGCTGTAGAGAATGAGCCCGGCGATCAGCAGCGACACGATGGGATCGGCCAGCGGACCACGCATCGTCGCGACCAGCACGCCCGCGATCACGACACCGAACGCCGAGGCGGCGTCGCCGAGCATGTGAAGGTAGGCGCTGCGGATGTTCAGGTCGCCTTTCGAACCCTTGTGCAGCCAGAGGCCGATGACGAGATTCACGATGATCGCCGCGGCGGCGACCACGATCATCACCGGACCGTTGGCGACCTGAGGTTCACGAATCCTGGCGATTGCTTCCCATCCGATGAAGACCGCGATGAGGACCAGGGAGATGGCGTTTGCCAGCGCCGCGAAGATGCCGACGCGGTGATAACCAAAGGTCATCCCCTGGTGGGACGGCTTGCCGGCGATCCACAGTGCGTACCAACTGAACCCCAGGGCAGCGGCATCAGCCAGGTTGTGTCCCGCGTCCGAGAGCAGCGCCAGGCTGTGAGCAAACCATCCACAGACGGCTTCGACGACGACAAACAGGAGGGTCAGCGCAACTGCGGCTCCCATGGTTCTGCCCGACATCTTCGAAGGCAGGTGCGAATGCCCGGGAGCGTGTTGATGCGCGTGACCGGAATGCTGGTGGGACATACCCTCGATCCAGAATACCAGACCCGCCGGGTGGTGTTCGGAGGCGAGGAAGAGTGCGCGTGCGGCTCTAGCCGGCGAAGTACCCGCTTCGCGCTTTCACAGTGGCCGATGGACGCTTGACGACGCGGACGTCGAGCCGACGCCACTCGCCCCCGTTGGCGGCTTCGATGGCGAGCACGTATTGTTGGCGCAGTTCGCCAATGAGACTCGAGGCCGCGACGACGGTCTCAACGAAGGTGCTCGCGAAGACGAACTGGCCGCCAGTCCACTCGGCGAGGTCGCGCAGGTCGGCCGCCTCGGAGGGCCCCGATCGCTCGGAGGCTTCCATTATCTGACGCTGATCCAGCGACGGTACCGTCGCGACGACGAACACCGGGACATCGATCGAGCTGGCGAGTCCCGACACGTCACGCGCCGTCATCGAGCTGCTCGTGTCCATGCCGTCGGTGAGCACGATGATCGCCTTGTGCGTCGCAGACTGGGCGGCGAGTCGCCGCGCGGTGGCCGCCGTCGCGTCATACAGGGACGTCGTGCCGAAAGGCTTGAAATCGGACAAAAGCCCGTGAAGGCTGGCGAGATCGCGAGTGAAGTCCTTGCGCTCGTGGAGCGACGCGTCAAACGTAAACAGCGCCACTTCATCCTGGCCCTGATGGAGTTGCGACAAAACCGAGTCGTACGCCTGGCGCGCCATCGCGATCTTCGGGCCGATCCGCATGCTCCCGCTCATGTCGACCAGGATCGCCACGCTGAGGGGCGACTGGCGGTCGGACCGGAGGGACAGAATCGGTCGCAGCTGTCCGTTGTCGCGGACCTCGAAATCCCTTGTCGTGAGGCCGGTCAGGACTCTTCCCCGAGCGTCGCGCACCGACGCCTGGATCGTCACCAGGTCGACCGCGCTCTTGAACGCCTGCTGCGCCTCGCCCGGAGCGTCTTGAGCACTCGGCGAGACGGCGGCCAGGCCGCCCGCAATTACAATCGTGACGACCAGACGCAAAAACGGTGTCCTCATGGGTGCGGTTCTCCCCAGATCTATCGGTCGCATCTGCACGGAACAGGCCAGGTGCTGGATCCGGCCGCAAGTTGTTGGGGAATGTCTCATGGTAGCACATACCCTGTTCGGAGTCACAACGCCGGGCTCCACTGCAGACTCCTAAAATGGCGGTCATGCCCGACACACTCGTCGATCTCGTTTCGCTGATCCGGGGTGGTGGCTTCGCGAAGCTGCGCGAGGAGCTCGTGCGATGGCGGCCGCCAGAGCTCGCGGCCGCGCTGACCGGGCTGCGCGCCGACGATCAGGTCATCGCGTTCCGGATTTTGCCGCGCCGTCTGGCTGCGGCCGTCTTCGAGTACATGCCCTCGAGCGCTCAACAGGCGCTCGTCAAGGCGATGGGTCAGGAGGAGATTGCGGCGCTCCTGAATCAGATGTCGCCGGATGACCGCACCTGGTTCTTGAGCGAGCTTCCGGCCAATGTCACGAAGCAGCTCCTGACGCTGCTCACACCGGCGGAGCGCGCCGAGGCGGTGACGCTCCTTGGGTACGCCCCGGGCACGGTCGGAAGACTGATGACGCCGCATTACATTGCTGTCAAAGAGGACTGGACGGTTCAACAGGTTCTCGACTACGTCCGTGAGCACGGCCAGGACAGTGAAACGCTCAACGTCATCTACGTGGTCGACGATGCCGGGGTCCTGATTGACGACATCCGGATTCGCGAGTTCCTGGTCGTGCCGACCACGAAGCGCGTCTCAGAGTTGATGGATCGGCGATACGTGACGCTGAAGGCCACCGACACGCAGGAGTACGCAGTCGAAGTGTTCCGCCGCGAGGACAGGACCGCCCTGCCGGTCACAGACACGACCGGGGTGCTCATCGGGATTGTGACGGTCGACGACGCCCTCGATGTCGCCGAAGCGGTGGCGACGCGCGAATTTCAGCTCTTCGGCGGATCCGAGGCGCTCGACGAGCCTTACCTGGCGATCTCACCAGTCAACATGGTCAAGAAGCGGGCGGCGTGGCTGGTGGTTCTGTTTCTCGGCGAGATGCTCACCGCCACGGCGATGGGGTTTTTCGAGAAGGAGATCGCGCGTGCCGTCGTGCTCGCGCTGTTCGTCCCGCTGATCATTTCGAGCGGCGGGAACTCGGGCTCTCAGGCGTCGACGCTCGTCATTCGCGCGCTGGCGCTTGGAGAGCTGGCGCAAGGCGACGTCTTTCGCGTCATCCGTCGCGAGCTGTTCTCGGGCTTCGCGCTCGGCTGCATCCTGGGCGCGATCGGCTTCTTGCGAATCTCGATCTGGTCTGCCTTCTCGAATCTGTATGGCCCGCATTGGTTCCTCGTCGCGTCCACCGTGGCGCTCGCGTTGGTGGGAGTCGTGCTGTGGGGCTCGTTGGTGGGGTCGATCCTGCCGTTCATACTGCGCAGGCTCGGCTTCGATCCCGCGACGTCATCCGCGCCTTTCGTCGCCACGCTTGTTGACGTGACGGGGCTCGTGATCTATTTTTCGGTCGGGTTCCTCGTCCTCCGCGGAACGCTGTTGTGAGGTGTGCGTCCACCCGTGGCGCGCGTTTGCCTTTTCGGCCGGCCCGGGTTACCGTGCCCTCGAATTCTCCGCCAGGGCCTCGAGGAGTGGGCCATGCGTCGAGTCACGCGGCGTGATTGCGTCTCCGAAGGATGTGTTTTTCGTATGGCGACACCGGGCATGTGACGTGGTTCGTCACTCTGACGCCAATTCAGCCCGTAGAGGAGGTCCTATGCATGGTCGAACCTCGGGCATCCTTCTCCTTCTTCTCGTATCGATCGCCGTCCCGGCAAGGGGCCAGACGCCATCCGGAGAAATCAGCGGCACTGTCGTCGACGCGAGCGGGCTCGCCGTGCCCGGGGTCACGATCACGCTCGGCAACGTCGCAACCAACGTCGTCCGCACCGTGCAGACCAATGAATCGGGACTGTACGTGATCACGGCCATTCCGCCAGGGACCTACGACCTGAAGGCCGAGCTATCGGGATTTGGAACCGTCCAGCGGAGGAACATCGTGGTCCAGGTGGGCAGCGCCAACCGGATCGCGTTTACCCTGCAGGTCGGCGAGCTGAGCGAGACGGTCGAGGTCAAGGCCGGCGCGCCGCTGATCCAGACCGAAAACGCGGCCATCAGCACCGTGATCGAAAATCGCGCGATCGTGGAGCTGCCGCTCAACGGCCGCAACTACCTGCAGCTCGCGTCGCTGATTCCCGGGGCGACGACCAACGGGCCCTCGTCGAGCCAGGGCAAGCAGCGCATGGGCGGTCAGCGCAACAGCTTTGCGCTCAACGTCGCGGGACAGCGGATCCATTTCAACCACTACTCGCTCGACGGCGTCGAGAACACCGATCTGAACTTCAACTCCTACATGCTGCTCCCGTCCGTCGATGCGCTGGAGGAATTCAACATTGTCTCCGGTCTCTTCGACGCCGAGTATGGCCGCGCCATCGCCCAGGTCAACGTCTCGACCAAATCGGGATCGAATCAGCTGCGCGGAACGGTGTTCGAGTTCGGGCGCCATTCCGCGCTCGACGCCAAGAACTATTTCGACCGGCAGGATCAGCCGATCCCGCCGTTCAGACGCAACCAGTACGGGTTGACGCTCAGCGGCCCCGTGGTCCTGCCGAGGATCGTGAACGGGCGCAACCGCCTGTTCTTCATGTTCAACTGGGAGGGCTTGCGCGAGAACAAGTCGCTGACGGCATCGCCCTCGGTGCCGCTCACGGCCTGGCGCTCGGGCGATTTCTCGGGCCTGCGCGACGGCAGCGGCAACCTGATCCCGATCTACGATCCGGCCACGCGCGTGTTCGACGCGGCCGGCAACGTGCTGCAGGCGCCGACGCCGTTCCCGGGCAATATCATCCCGGCGAATCGGATTCATCCCGTCTCGCGAAAGCTGATGGACTACTATCCGCTGCCGCTGCAGGAGATCACGGGCGCCAACTTCGTGAACGACGAAGCGCGGCGCGTCAACGCCGACCAGTTCACCTACCGGCTCGATTTCACTCGAGGCCAATCGAACTGGGTCTTCCGCCACAGCATCTCGCACGAGCATGGCTACGATCCGTTCCCCATCCCGAACATGGGAAGCAACACCGACACCGACGTGCAACAGGCCGTGCTGGGAAACACGCGCACGTTCGCCTCGAACAAGCTCAATGACCTGCGGTTCGGCGTGGGATACCTGAAAAACGGCCACATCTCGCCGCGCGCCAACACAGAGAACGTCGTCAAGGCGCTCGGGATCAACCTGCCGAGCGACAACCCGCTCTATTGGGGTGTGCCCAACATCAACATCACGGGGCTGTCGAGCGTCGGGGAGGAGAGCGACGCGCCGTTCATCAACGACGACACGACGCTCCAGGTTGTCGACAACTTCACCTGGACCGTCGCCAGGCACTCGTTCAAGCTTGGCGGCGAGCTTCGACGCGTGCTCTACAACCAGATCGGCGGCGTCGTGACGCGCGGCCGATTTGCGTTCGACGGGCGTTATACCCAGAATCCGCTGCTGCCGGCGGCCCAGCGGGGCGGCGCGCCCTTCGCCGATTTTCTCCTCGGCGATTTCAACCGCGCGGAAGGGCAGGTCGGCGCGCCGATCGCGAATTTCCGGTCCAACTATTTCGCCTTGTACGCCCAGGACAGCTGGCGGCTTGGATCGAAAGTCACGATGAACTACGGGCTGCGCTGGGAGTACGACCAGCCGTTCTACGACACGAACGACGCGATCGTGAACATCGATTTCGACTGGAACAACACGCACGAGCCGATTTTCGTCCGCGCCGGGACCGGAGACCCCTTTGAGGGGAATCCGGCGTTTCAGCTCGCTTCGGACATTCAGTACGTACGGGATGGCCGGTTCGGGAGGGGAGCCTACAAGCCTGACAAGAACGACTTCGCGCCACGCGTGGGGATCGCGTGGTCGATCACGCCAGAGACCGTCGTCCGTTCGGGAGGGGGGATCTATTACGTCCGCGACATCGGGAACGCGGTGTTCGACACGGTGCGCAATGCCCCGTTCACGATCCGGCGCGACGAGCCGGCCGAAAGCTTCCGGGCGAACCTGAGCTACGACCAGCCGTTCGCCCGCACCGGTGCGCCGACTTTCATCCTGGCGAACCAGTTCGATGAGCCCTCGTCGTACGTGGGCCAGTGGTCGGTAGGGGTCCAGCGTGAACTGGGCGGCAGCATGTCGGCCGAAGCGACCTACTTCGGCTCCGTGGGCAGACACCTGCGCCGATTGATGAGCTACAACAACCCGGAGCCGAGCCAGCTCGCCAACTCCAATCTGGCGCGACCATTCCCGAAGTTCGGGAGCATCCAGGTGATGAGCGCGCCCAGCCGCTCACACTACAACGCGCTGTATCTCAAACTTCAGCGGCGCTTCTCGCGCGGTGTGAGCTTCCTCACGTCGTACTCCTACGGCAAGTCCATCGACAATGGCAGCGGGATCCGAACCTCTGACGGTGACTCGCTGACACCGTCGAACAATTACGATCTGGGCCTCGAGACCGGGCTGTCGGCCTTCGACTTCCGGCAGCGGTGGACCACGTCCTGGCTGTGGGACCTCCCGTTCGGGAAGGACCGTCCGTTTTTGAATCGAGGCGGCGTGGCCGATTTCGTGCTCGGAGGATGGCAGCTGGGTGGCATTTTCACCATGCAGAGCGGATTCCCGTTCACCGTCACATGCGGTCCCGGCAATATTCAGAACGGCGGTGGCATCTGCTATCCCGACGCGACCGGGATCGACTGGCAACTGCCGGCCAGCGAGCGCACCCGCACGCAATATTTCAACACCGATGCTTTCATCGATCGCAATACGACCGGGCCGTTCCGCTACGGCACCGTGCCGCGCAATTCGCTGATTGGACCCGGAATCATCAGCCTGGATGCGTCGGCCAACAAGCGGTTCCAACTGGGTGGCTCGAAGCTCATCGAGCTTCGCGTGGAGGCCTTCAACCTCCCGAACCGTCCGATCTGGAACCAACCCGGGTCGCAGCTGCGAACACCCAACTTCGGAGTGATCACGAGCACCAGGCTCGACTCGCGGCAAATCCAGATCGGAGCAAAGCTGCTGTTCTGATCGGACCTTCGGCGCCGGTGAGGAGCTCACCGACCTGCGGCAATGGACCCTCGCGCATAGACGAAACGCGCGATCAATAAGGGGCGCCTCGACATCTTCTCCGAGGTGGACGTCGAGGTCGACCGCACGCGGTACGGGCGTCCCGCGCGCGTAATGCACTGGCACGCCGAACGCGATCACGCGAAGGATCCGGCGTTGAGCGGTGCGAACGGCATCGGTGCCGTGATGAAGCCGCGCCCGCAGGACGCGCTGCTGTTTCCCGGGGCCAAAACGAATCTTGAATCGCTGCGCGGCTGAGTGTTCCCAACCGTGCTCGTGCCGCTGCCGTGATTCCGAGGGAGTCGACTCCGCCATTTCCCCGCAGGGTGCGACGCGCCAGGCCGGAGCGCACAGCGTCAGCTTCACCGGCGTGGCGTGCAGCGCGGCCCGATTTCGGCGTCGGGTCAGGTACTGGAGAATCAAGAGTGCGCGAAGCTGCTGGACCATCTAGTGGACACGTGGACAGGTAGCGCGCGTGCCGCCTCCGGGGCCGACGTAGCGCCGGGCGCCGCGGCGAGGCACTGCGTGCCGCTTCCGTACGGGGCCTGAGCGCCGGGTGTCGCGCTCGCGCATCGCGCCTGAGCGCCGAGTGTCGCCCCTGCCCGTCGCGCCTGGGCGCCGGGTATCGCCCGCGCGCGTCGTACCTAAGCGCCGAGTGTCGTCCCCGTGCGCCGCGCCTGAGCGCCGGGAGTCGCCCCCGCGCGCCGCGCCTGACCGCCGCGTGTCCCCCCCGCGCGCCGCACCTGAGCGCCGGGTGTTGCCCGCGCGCGTCGCACCTGAGCGCCGAGTCTCGCCCCAGCACGTCGCGCCTCAGCGCCGCTTGTCGCTCCCGCGACGCCGCGCCTGCGCGCCGGATGCCCCTCCTGCGTGCCGGTAACTGAACGGTCCCGCGCTCCGACGACGGTGGCGCGTTTTGCGCGTGCGTTTTTGCCGTCCTGCCTTCGCGCTGGCAACCGCAGGCGTCGTTTTTCGTTCGGTGATCCGGCACAGGCTCCGCGCTCTCCACGCACGTCACGGGATCTCCTCAATCCGCAGCGGCTTCGACCGACGCGTATGCGCGCCAGCGAAGGGTCCGACGCTTGCCTCTGACCGGGGCGACCCTGCCTCCATCGTGGACCTCTCGTGGGGCTCGACCTCTCTACGGGCCGGCGGTTCTTGCGGCAGGGTCTTTCACTACAGCACAAGGAGGGTTCGATGTTCCGTTCCATTCTGTCGATCGTCGTCGTCGCGTCGTGGCTTGCCGTTCTCCCTTCACATGCGGGTGCGGCGCAACAGAAGGCTCCGGCGCAAACCGCCGCGAAGACCGCCGCTACGAGCATCATCAACATCAACACCGCCTCCGCCGGCGAGCTCGATGGTCTGCCCGGCGTCGGCGCGAAGACCGCCGCGCGCATCGTCGAGTACCGCCAGAAAAACGGACCGTTCAAGAAGGTGGAGGAGCTGATGAACGTGCGCGGTGTCGGCGAAAAGAATTTCCTGAAGCTGAAGCCGCAGATCACCGTCGGGCCGGCGAAGGCCGATCACCCGGACGAGCGGTGAGCCCCGGGGTCCGGCTGCGCAGGCAGCCGGACCCATCGCGTCATGCCACCGCCTATTTGTTGCCGCGGCTATTCGCTGCTGGAGTTGGTGTTTGTCACCGGCATAGCCGTCACGGTCAGTGCGGTCGCCGTGCCGCAGTATCTGTCGGCGCTCGACGACTTCCGCGCATCGGGTGCGGCCCGCTACGTGTCGGCGCGGTTGCAGCGTGCCCGAATGGAGGCGGTCATGCGATCGGCGGAGGTCGCGATGCGGTTCACAACGGCGGGGACCGGATACACATACGAGGTGTACGTGGACGGCAATCGGAACGGCGTGCTCACGCGCGACATTCAGCGAAGTATCGACCGTTCGATCGGCGCGCGCGAGCGCCTGTCCGAGCAGTTCGCGGGCGTCGAGTTCGGGGTGATCCCCGGGCTGCCGGGTATCGACGGAGGCGCGCCGCCGGGCAGCGATCCGATACGCCTCGGGGTTGGCAATGCGGCGAGCTTTTCCGCCGCCGGCACCTCGTCGACGGGTACGGTCTACATCCGTGGCCGCCGCGATTCTCAATACGCTGTCCGGATTTTTGGCGACACCGGAAAGACCCGTCTGTTGAAGTTCGATCGCGCTATCTGGCAGTGGAGACCGCTATGACCGCAGGTTGGACCGACCGGCGGCGCATGCGCCGCCTTCAACGCGTCGAAGACCACCTCATCGTCTCCGCGCGCGTGCGGCCGGGGCATCGCGCGCAGCTGATCGATGTGTCGGCGGGCGGCGCGTTGATCGAAACACAGTACCGACTGCTGCCGGGCGCGTCAGTGGAGCTTCAGATGGAAACGGACACGCGTCACACGAGCGTTCGCGGCCGCATCCTGCGCTGCGCCGTTGTCCGCGTTCGGCCGACCTGGGTGTGTTATCGCGGCGCGATCGGTTTCGATCGCCACCTTCTATGGTTCGTCGACGAAGCCGGTGCGCCGTCTGCGACCAAAGTGCGGCTGGCGCACCCCGGACGGGCAGACGCTACCCCGCAGGTGATCTGAGATGACAACTGCTCTTGCAGATTTTCGGGCTATTCTCGAGGACCCGTCCGGCTCGCCCGTTGGCACCGCGTTTGGTTCCCGCCCCGGCATGCCGCTCCACGCTGCACGCCAGCGCGATCGACGCCAGGGGCTCGCCGAGTTGCTGTCGGCGCTCACGCGGTCGCTCGATCGCCGCCACGACATTTCGCTGATGCGCGGCGCGTTCGAGGAGACGCTGCGGCACATGGTCCCGCTGCGGACTGTTCATCTGCGGGAAGCTGGCAGCCGCTGGACGAACCGCCCCGAGGCGATTTGCGGGCCCGAAGCGGTCGCGCTCGAACTGCCCGGCACCGACCCGGTCCTGCAGGGCGTGCTCGAGGCGACATTCGATCCTGGATGCTGTCTCGGCGAGTGGGACTTCCAGATGCTGGGGCTCGCAGCGCACGTCGGCGCGCTCGTCCTCGAGATCGAGCGCTCACGCATCCAGTTGGCCCGGGCAGGGCTGCTGATGTTGAGTCGTTTGCGGCGCGACGGCGCCACGCCGCTCATCGGATCGACGCCTGTCATGCACACGCTGCGCGCCGCGATCGAGCGGGTTGCTGCGACTGATTTCACCGTCTTGCTCGAAGGCGAAAGCGGGGTGGGCAAGGAGCTGGTCGCGCATCGGATCCACGAGCTGAGCCGGCGGCGGAACGGTCCGTTCATCGCCATCAACTGCGCGGCGCTGGTCGAAACGCTGCTCGAGGCCGAGTTGTTTGGCATCGAGGATCGGACGGCCACGGGTGTCCGCGGCCGGCGAGGGAAATTCGAGGCAGCGGATGGCGGCACCCTGTTTCTCGATGAAGTGCCCGATCTCTCGCCCTCGGCGCAGGCCAAGCTGCTGCGTGCGATCCAGGATCTTGCCGTGGAGCGGGTCGGCGGCCAGGGCACGCATCGCGTCGACATCCGGATTGTCGCCGCGACGAACAGGAGCTTGCTCGAGCTGGTCGGTCAGCGGCTGTTTCGGCCCGATCTCTTCTATCGCCTGAGCGGTGTGGACATCCGAGTGCCGACGCTGCGCGAGCGTCGCCCCGACATCCTGGAGCTGGCGCACTACTTCCTCGAGCGCTATCGATCAACGCGCCCGCTCACGCTGTCGGCCAGCGCGGCCGACGCGCTCATGACATACGACTGGCCCGGCAACGTCCGCGAGCTGGAGCGGCTCATGGAGCGCGCTGTGACGCTCGCGGAATCGGACGTCATCGAGCTCGACGATCTGCCGCCGGCAATCCGCGGTGACTATGCGGCAGCGCTTGGACCGTCGATGAGGCGAAACGACAGCCTGCGGGCGTGGGCCAGCCGCTATGCACGGCTGGTGCTGTACCGCTGTCAGGGCAACAAGCGCGAAGCGTGCCGCGCACTCGACATCAGCTATCACACGCTGCAGTCGTATCTCCGTTTTCCCGTCCACGATCCAGCCGCACCGGAGGCGTGGGAGGGGGAAACCGAATCTCCGGCGACGATGCCGGCCGAGTCGGCGGTGTGATTGGAAACGGCTGCGCGAATCGCGCGGCCTGCGCCGGGTGTCTCCGGCGAACCCGAAGGCAAACGAGGCAGGGCAGCATCACGCTGCGAGGTCGCGCGTTTGACCTGCGAAGGAGGCCGTATGACCACTCGTCTCACGCGACTGTTGCGCATCGCGCCGATCGTGCTCGCGGCGACGTTCGTGCTCGGAAACAGCGCACCGGCAGACGCCGGATGCTTCATCGCGCTGGCTGAATGCTACGGGCGCGCGGCGGCGGAAACCACCTACTGGCGGTCCGTGCTCGCGAGCGGCGACTGCGAGCTGGACTTCGCCGACTGCGTGCGCCGCGCGCTTATCGGTCGATAGGCACCCTGCCGGGTGAGCCTCGTGCGGCTCGCCCGGCTTTTTCATGCTGCTATGACACCTTTATTTCTGTCTGTTTCCTTGATCGTTGCCGGCGCCGTGGAGCCGCTTCACGCACGCCTCGTCTCCGCCGGCCCGCCCCTGCCCTCGAGCCTTATCGTCGGGCGCGCCGTCTGCGCCGGCACGACATGGTTGCTCACCGACCGCCCCGTGCTCATTGCCGTCACGCACGATCGCCGCGCGGTCACGGTGCGACCCGTCAGAGGTCTTCAGCCTGCCGATCGCCCCTGGGGTCTCGCCTGTCTCACCGACGGTACGCTCTGGACGCTGGCCACATCGCGCGCTCTCGTTCGGCTGGCGCCAGAGGCCATCGCCCGCGAGCGCATCGAGCTGCGGTGGCCGCGACTCGTCCTCTTTGGCTGGCTCGATCGCGTTCTGTTCGCGCAGCTGCCATTGCCGATCGCCAGGCCCATACTGGCGTCGAGCCCACCGCGCGACACAGGCGAGCCGGCGCCGTGGCCGAAGTTCTTTGGCCGCGCCGCGGAGGCTCGATCCGATCTGCTTGCACGCAATCTCATCAACTGCGGGATCGGCAGACAACGCCATCTGCCATGCTGGTTCGCGGATGACCGACGAGTCACCGTGTCCGACGGGGCCAGCGCGCGGTCGATTTCGTTTGCGGCCCTCTATGGCGCTGACGTGGACGCGTCCGCGCCCATTTGGGACGTCGCGATTGGCGGCGGAGACACGTTGTGGCTCCTGGTCACGGCCGTCGCGCCCTCGCGCGGGCATAAAGCGGGAGGACGCCTCGTGAAAACCAACCGTGAGGGCGTCGAGCAGTCGTCGCTTCAGCTGCCTACGGCTGCGCGGACGATTCTCTCGGCAACCGACACGACATGTGTCGTGCTGACCGTCGAGGGAACGTTGATGGAGGTCCGGAGCCAATGAAGCAACCGAGCCCGCTCCGGTTCTTGTGGGAAATCTTGCGGCCTGGCCGCACGGCCGTCGCCGTGCTGCTGATTGTGCTCGGATATGCGACCTATCTCGCGACACTCGGCGACTATGGCTTCGACGAGGCGATGACGATGATCCTGGTCGCGCAGATTCTGACCGCGTCGACGGGATACCGCGAGCGCCTGCTTCGCGGGCACTTCGACGCGATACTGGCGGGTCGTCGCCGGCGAGAGCCTGTGGCGCTTGCGCACGCCGCCTTGTCACTGGTGCCAGGTCTCGTGCTGTGGCTGACCTTCGGGGTCGTCGACCATTTCCTGACATCGCGCCGATCGATGCCCATCACGTCGGGTGGCTTGGCGATGTTCGCTTACGCCTCGCTGGTCGTGTGGGCCGTCTCGCTCTGGCTCGGGAAGAACTCCGGCGGTGTGCTCTGGCTCACCTCGCTGATCGTTGTCGCCGCCGCCGGCAGGGTTCAGCTGCTGCGCGAGGCGTACGGAACGTCCGGCGCCGGCTGGCTCGCGACTGCGCGTGCCGTCGGGGCTGCGCTCGCCTTCCCCCTGGTGATGGTTGAGAACGGCGGATACGTCGAAACGCCGGTGCTCGTGGGCGTGTGGATCGCCACCGCTTTTGTCCTCGCTGCCGGCGTGTGGACGATCGTCTCGCTCGACGCTGCGCTGAAGGAGCCGGCATGACGACGCGCGGCACACTCACCGCTGTGACGAAATCCTACGGGCGGCATGTTGGGGTGCGCGATGTCACGCTCGCTGTGGGCACGGGCGAGGTGGTCGGGCTCGTCGGACCGAACGGTGCGGGCAAAAGCACGCTGTTGAGACTATTCGCGGGACTGTTACGTCCAACAGCGGGACGCGTCAACGTCGCTGGCAATGGCTCTCAGCCCGCAGTGCGATATTTCGCCGGCGAACATACGCTGCCGCCCGGGGTGCCAGCCAGACGCTGGCTCCGGTTGTGGTCTGCGCCCGGCACTCCGGCCGCGACCAATCGTCGTCTCGGTACGTTGTCGAGAGGCACGCGGCAGCGCGTCGGGCTGGAGACGACGCTGATCGGCCCCGCGCCTTTGCTCGTGCTGCTCGACGAACCCTGGGAAGGACTCGACCCGGATGCGAGCCGCTGGCTGAGCGACTACCTCATGGAGTGGCGCGCCGCCGGCGCCGGCATCCTCCTGTCGTCGCATCGGATTCACGACCTGGCTGACATCTGCGATCGGTGCCTGTTTCTCGTCAACGGACAGCTGGCTCCCGAATCAATCGACGCCAGTACTGTGGGCCTCGGTGCCCCGCGCGCGGCGTCGCTGTTCGCAGCATTCGATCGAACGAAGATCACACGATGACCTCGATTCTTCTCGCCTCGCTGCTCGCGTCGCTGACGCAAATGATATCTGGCGAGATCCCGCCGGGCCTCACCGCCCCCGCCCGCGTCATCTTCGTGACGGCCGACGGCAGTCCCGGCGATGTGCGATGTGACGAGCAGGCGCGCCGTTGGTCGTGCGCCGGTGTCACCCCCGGGGTGCGGGGGCTCGTTGTCTTCGTTGGCGACGATGGCGTGGCGTCAATCAGCATCGGAATGCCCGACGTCGACGTGCCTGTCTCGAGGTGGGGCCGTGTGGTTCGAGTGACCGCCGGAGGCGCCGCGCCAGACGACCTCCACGATCTTCACATGTCAGCGTGGAAGCCGGAACGCTCGCGCGCGCGGCCGAACACGCGTCGTTTCAGACCCGTCGCCGATGACGATGTGCATGTGGCACCGATGTCACCGAGCTCGTTCTGGATCGCCGGCACCACGACGGACCCCGACGCGTTTGTATTGCTCGAAGGTCCCGCCGTCGGTACCACTCGGCTCGCAGCATCTCGCCTCAGCGAGGGTCCGCCTGACGAGCCGCTCTATCTCCCGGCGGCCGTCCCGCTGACGATCGTCGGACGCGCGCACGGCTCGCACGGCGAGGATGCCGACGGTGCCGACCTCGAGCTGTTCGCGCTCCTCGCGCCGGACGATCCGGCAGTGGTGCGCGCGCGCGACGATGCGCCACTGCTTCATCGTCTTTCGGCGAAGGCGTCGGCAGACGGCCGCTTTCGAATCGAGCGGGCGCCCGACGGTCCGTTGCTGATCGCGGCGGCGCATACCGTATTCGGCGCAGGAGGAGTGTGGATATCCTCCGCCGCGGTGCCGGTCGACGTGGAGCTGACACCGCCGGCGCTCGTAAAAGGCCGTGTGCTCAAACATCGGCTGCCGGTGCCGGCCGCCCGCGTGCGTTTCGTTCCGGATGCCGATGCGTGGGCCTCGAGCACGGATCCGGCGGACCACATCAGCGAGGAAACATTCACCGCCAGCGATGGCACGTTCGCGCTGCCGCTGCCGCCAAAACGCGTCGGCGTCATTCGCGTGCTGCTCGACGATGGTACTGGCGTGCGTGTGGCGGTCCCGAGTCTGGTGATCAAAGGCGATGTGCTTCTTGGCGATCTCACCGTGCCTGACGCGCGCCGGTTGTTCGTCCGCCTCGCCGACGGACCAGGCTGCTCAATCGTGGCTGCCGGACCGGTCGGCGCGCTTGGTCTCGAGATCGTCAAGGCTGCCAGCGCGACGACCGTGTACGAGCTCGAGCTGCCCGACGCCGGCGTCTGGTCGCTCAACGCCGAGTGCGGCGGAGAGATCTACGAAGTCGAACCGCCGCTAGTCGCCGTGCCGGCTGAGGGCCACCCGCCGGCGATCGATGCCCGCGTTCTCAAACCGGCTGGCGATTCTTGACCCGCGCGGAACGCGCATAGTACCGTTACCTGTTCTGGCTCACACGCGCAGCCCTTCATGGAACAGGCCACCGACACACTACTCAAGAAGACGCCGCTCAACGCTCGTCATCGCGCTTCCGGCGCGAAAATGGTCCCGTTCGGCGGGTGGGATATGCCCGTCGAGTACTCCGGCATCGTCGACGAGCATACCGCCGTGCGTACGCGTGCCGGGCTCTTCGACGTCAGCCACATGGGCGAGATCGAGATTGCCGGCAGAGATGCGCTCGCGGCCGTCCAGCGCATCTCGTCCAACGACGCGTCGAAGCTGCAGGTGGGGCAGGCCCAGTACTCCGGTCTGCTGACGCCGCAGGGCACCTTCGTCGACGACCTGCTGGTGTATCGCCTCGCGCCCGCGCACTTCCTGCTCGTCGTCAACGCCGGGAACATCCAGAAGGACTACGCGTGGATCGCCGAGCAGATCAAGCCGGCAGGGGATGCGGTCGCGGTTGACGCCAGCTCGCGGTACGGGCTGATCGCGTTGCAGGGGCCCCGCGCGCTCGAAGTCCTGCAACCGCTGACCGGCGTCGATCTGACTGGCATCAAGTACTACTGGTTTGCGCACGGGGAGGTCGCCAACGTGCGCGCGACCGTCTCGCGGACCGGCTACACCGGCGAAGACGGCTTCGAGATCTTCGTCCCGCCGCAGTCGGCCGACCGCGTCTGGCTGGCGCTCCTCGAGTCCGGCAAAGCCGCAGCCGTAATCCCGTGCGGCCTCGGCGCGCGCGACACGTTGCGCCTGGAAGCCGGCATGCGCCTGCACGGCAACGACATCGACGAGACGACAACCGCTGTCGAGGCCGATCTGAATTGGATCGTCGGCTGGAAGAAGGACGACTTCATCGGCGCAGGCGCGCTGCGCGAGCAGAAAGCTGCCGGCCCGAAGCGGAAGATCGTCGGGTTCGAGATGCTCGATCGCGGCATCGCGCGCCACGGCTACGACGCGTACGTGGGCGATATGAAAGCCGGCGGCGTCACGAGCGGCACGCAGACGCCGTATCTCAGGAAGGCCATCGGCATGGCGTATCTACCGGTCGAGCACACCGCCATCGGCACCGAGTTCGACGTCGACATCCGCGGCCGCCGCTGCCGCGCGCGCATCGTGCCCCTGCCGTTCTACAAGAGGCAAAAATAATGGCGTATCCGGTCGGCTTCAAGTACACGAAAGACCACGAGTGGATCGAGCTCGCGAACGACAAGGGCAGGGTCGGCATCACCGACTACGCGCAGCAGCAGCTCGGCGACGTCGTCTACATCGAGCTGCCGGAAGTGGGGGCGAAGCTGAAGCAGGGGCAGTCGTTCGGCACGATCGAGTCGGTGAAGGCCGTATCGGAGCTATATGCGCCGGTGACCGGCGAAGTGGTCGAGGTGAACGCGGCCCTGAAGGACAAGCCGGAAACGGTGAACAAGGACCCGCATGCGAGCTGGATGATCGTCGTCAGGCTGACCAACCCCGGCGAAGCCGGCGCGCTCCTCGACGCGACGCAGTACCAGGATCTCGTAAAGTAGCCCTCAGGCCTCATGGTTTTCGACTTCGAGCCATTTCAATCTCGCCACATCGGACCCGACGCGGAAGAACGCGATGCCACGCTGAAGGTCGTCGGCGCGCCGTCTCTGGACGCGCTGATCAACGAAGCTGTTCCAGCGCGCATCCGCCTGAAGGCGCCGTTGAACCTCCCCGAGGGCCAGAGCGAGCATCATTTCCTCAAACAGCTGCGGCACACGGCGTCGCGCAATCAGATCTTCCGTTCGTTCATCGGCCTCGGCTACTACGACTGCATAACTCCCGGCGTCATCCTGCGGAACGTCCTCGAGAATCCTGGCTGGTATACGCCGTACACGCCTTATCAGGCCGAGATCGCCCAGGGCCGCCTCGAGTCGCTGCTCAACTTCCAGACAATGGTGCGCGATCTGACCGCCATGGAGGTCGCGAACGCGTCGCTGCTCGATGAAGCCACCGCCGCCGCCGAGGCGATGACGATGCTGGCGCGCGTGCAGGCGAAGCGCATCGACGGCGGCGTCGGGCCGCCGCAGTTTCTGGTGGCGGATTCCTGCTACCCGCAGACGCTGGACGTCCTCCGGGCGCGCGCGGAACCGCTCGGCATCGACATCGTGCTCGTGCCGAGCGATCGGCTGAGCGACACAGAGTTCGGCGATCGCGTGTTCGGCGCGCTGGTGCAGTCGCCGGACTCCGCAGGGCGCGTGCACGATCTGCGGGCGTTCATCGCACACGCGAAAAAGGCCGGCGTGCTGGTGGCGGTCGGGACCGATCTTCTGAGCCTCACCCTGCTCACGCCCCCCGGCGAGATGGGCGCCGACGTCGTCTACGGCAACTCGCAGCGCTTCGGCGTGCCGCTCGGCTACGGCGGCCCCCATGCGGCATTCTTCGCGACGCTCGAACGCCACGTCCGCCAGGCGCCGGGCCGCATCATCGGCGTCTCGATCGATGCGCACGGCAACACGGCGTATCGGATGGCGCTGCAGACGCGCGAGCAGCACATCCGGCGCGAGAAGGCGACGTCGAACATCTGCACGGCGCAGGCGCTGCTGGCGAACATCGCCGCGATGTACGCCGTGTATCACGGGCCGAAGGGCCTGACCGCCATCGCGTCGCGCGTCCACGCGTACGCGAAGCTGCTCGAGCACGAGCTGGGTCAGCTCGGATACCGCCAGCTGAACGACGTCTACTTCGACACGCCGCGGTTCGAAGTCCGCGGCGGAATGGACTCTGTCGACCGGATCCGCGAGGCCGCGCAGAAGTCGAAGTTGAATCTCGGCTACCGCCGCGACGGCACGATCCACGTGGCGCTGGACGAGACCACCGATGCCGACGACATCGCGGGGATCGTCCTCGCGTTCGCGGCCGGCGCCGGCGATGCCGCCGTCGCGACCGGACCGGTCCTGTCCGACCGGGCGCGCAGGGCGGGTGGACACCTCGATCTCTCCTACTCGAAGGGGCTCGCCCGCACTTCAGGTTTCCTGACGCATCCCGTATTCAACACGCATCACTCAGAGACGCAGATGATGCGCTACATCCGGCGCCTCGAGCGGAAGGACATCGGGCTCGACACGTCGATGATTCCACTCGGCTCCTGCACCATGAAGCTGAACGCGGCGTCCGAGATGCTGCCGATCACGTGGGGCGAGTTCAACAAGATCCACCCGTTCGCGCCGCTGGATCAGACGGAGGGCTATCAGCAGATCTTCCGCGAGCTCGAAGCGATGCTGTGCGAGATCACCGGCTTCGCCGCGGTGTCCCTGCAGCCCAACTCCGGCGCGCAGGGCGAGTTCGCCGGCCTCATGGTCATCCGCAAGTATCACCTCGATCGGGGTGAGACACATCGTGACGTGGTGCTGATCCCGGCGTCCGCGCACGGAACGAACCCCGCCAGCGCCGCCATGGTCGGCATGCGCGTCGTCGTTGTCGCC
>Ga0137409_10002340_pt1 | contig 20370 bp, 13 predicted proteins | sample CZODoug1_16funga_FD_122059 | JGI IMG/M metagenome (GOLD analysis project Ga0137409, IMG submission 122059) | Vadose zone soil fungal communities from Angelo Coast Range Reserve, California, USA - CZODoug1_16fungal (Hybrid Assembly) | ecosystem: Environmental > Terrestrial > Soil > Vadose zone... | reverse complement strand
TTTGCGGTGCGCGGGTGTGGGTCACCTCGTCCAGCGACGACAAGCTCGAGCGGGCGCGAGCGCTGGGCGCGGACGAGTGCATCAACTACGCGAAGGAGGACTGGGTGAAGGTGATCGGCCAGAAGACGGGCCGGCGCGGGGTGGACGTGATTCTGGAGAACGTGGGTGCCGCCACCTGGAAGGGCGCGATCCGCACCGTGGCCAAGGGCGGCCGCATCGTCACGTGCGGGGCGACCTCGGGCCCGATCGCCGAGACCGACATCCGACTCGTGTTCTGGAAGCAGCTCTCGATCATCGGCTCCACGATGTCGAACGACGCCGAGTTCAACACGGTCATGGGCCAGCTCTTCGCGGGGCGCCTCCGGGCCATCGTGGACACGGTGATGCCGCTCAAGGACGGCGTCGAGGCGCAGTGGCGCCTCGCGGAGGGCAAGCAGTTCGGCAAGATCGTCCTCACCCCCTGAGCTTCCGGCTCGTCGTCGTCGCGGACTGGTCGGCGGCCTCGACGCGGGGCCCGGTCCGGCCCACGCGGGACCGCTGCTGGGTCGCGTGGGGCCGCGCCGGGGAGCGGCGGCCGGCACCGCGCTACTTCCGCACCCGACCCGACGCGGAGGCCTTCATCTTCGGTCTGCTCGTCGGGGAGCCCGGGAGGGCCCTCGTGGGCTTCGACTTCGCGTTCGGGTATCCGGCCGATGCGGGGCTCCCCGCCGGGCGCGCGCTCTGCGCCCGCCTGGGTGGCCTGATCCGCGACGAGGCCGACGGCGCGAACAATCGCTTCGAGGTCGCCGGGATCCTGAACCGCGAGATCCAGGCCGTGTTCGGCGGAGGCTTCGACGGGCCGTTCTGGGGCCATCCGGCCGGCCGCGAGTATCCGCACCTCCAGCCGACGCGACCGCGGCCCTTCCCGCCGCGCATCAGCGACGGGCGGCTCGTCGAGCGCCGGCTGGCGGCACGGCGCATCCAGAGCCCGTGGAAGCTCTTCACGCGCGCGTCGGTCGGGTCGCAGACCCTGGTGGGCCTGCCCGCCGTTCATCGCCTGCTCACCGAGCCGGCGCTGGGCGCGCGCGGGCAGCTCTGGCCGTTCGAGACCGAGTGGGACGTCGCGGTCGGCGACGACAGCATCGTGATCGCAGAGCTCTGGCCGAGCCTGGTCGATTGCCGGGAGCAGCCCTACCCGATCAAGGATCAATGCCAGGTGGCCGCGGTGCGCGACTGGGCGCTGGACGCGCCCGATGCGCTCGTGCGATCCCTGGCCCGCCCGGCCGATCTCGCCGCCGACGAGGAGCGCACCGCCCGCAAGATCGAGGGCTGGATCGCCGGCCCGATCTGAAGGAGGGTTCTTTGTTTCCATCGACCGGGAGGATTTCGAATGCGCGGGATGTATGAATGTAAGACCTGACCCCATGGTGCTGATCACCGCGGGGGTCACCGGGATCGTCACGTCGGTGACGATGATCGGGCCGCTGCTGGTGGACATCTCACGGGACCTGGAGATCTCGCTGGGCCAGGCGGGCTTGCTGGCCGCGGCGGCCGGCGTGCCGCAGGCGCTGTTCTCGCCGTTCTCGGGCTTGCTGTCGGACCGGCTGGGACGCAAGCCGATGATCGTGATGGCCTTCCTCAGCGTGGCGGTGCTGAGCGCGGGGGCCGCGCTGGCCCCGAGCTTCGCGGCGCTCGCGGTGGTTCGCTTCCTGGCCGGGCTGCTCGGCTCGCTCGCGCCCACCAGCCTCATGGCGTCGGTGGGCGATCTCTTCCCGGCCGAGCGGCGCGCGCGCGCCATGGGCTGGTTCAACATGGGCTTCAGCTTCGCGGCCATCGGCGGGGTGCCGGTCATGGGCGCGATCGGCGGCGCGTTCGGCTGGCGCTGGGCCTTCGCGGCGATCGGGCTCGTGATGCTGCTGCTGGCCGCGGCCATCGCGCGCTGGTTCCCGCGCATCGCGCCGATGGCGTCCGGCACGAGCGTGATGGCCACCTACCAGGCGGTCTGGGGCGTGCCGCGACTCCTGAACCTGCTCGGCGCGAATCTCATCGAGCGCTCGCTCTTCGCGATGGTGGTGATCTTCCTCCCCGCCTTCGTCATGCTGAGCTTCCACCTGACCGCGCTCGGGGTGGCGCCCGTGCTGGTGCTGGTCGCGATCGGGGCCATCGCCGGCAACGTGCTCGGGGGCCGGCTCGGCGACCGCTTCAGCAAGCCCGGGATCTTCGTGATCTTCCAGCTCGTCAGCGCGGGCCTCGGCCTGGCCCTCTTCGGTGGAGGGCTCTCCTTCGCGCCGGTGGTGGCCCTCGCGATCCTGCTCACCCTCTGCAACTCGGGGAGCCGTCCCGCGTTCCTGGCCTACGCCTCCGAGCTGGCGCCCCGGCAGCGCGGCGCCCTCCTCGGGCTCATCGCGCTCACCAACCAGAGCGGCCTCGTGATCGGCTCCGCGGTGGGCGCCGCCGCCATCGGGAGCGGCGGCTATCGCGGCATGGCGCTGGCCGCGCTCGCCCAGGGCGTGCTCGGGGCCGCGCTGGCGCTGCCGCTGCTCAGGCGGCCCCGCGGCGCAGCCGCCTGAGCGACGGCGCCAGCACCAGCAGCACCGCCAGGCCCAGGATCACCGCGCTCACCGGGCGCGTCACGAACACGGTCAGGTCATTGCCGTGCGCGACCATGCTGGTGAGGAAGTACTGCTCGGCCATCGGGCCCAGGATGACGCCCATGACCAGCGGCGGGATGGGCAGATCGTAGCGACGCATGAAGAAGCCGATCACCCCGAATAACATCGTCAGCCAGACGTCGGCCATGTCGTTGCGCAGCGCGAAGGCCCCGATGAAGCAGAAGACCACGATCAGCGTGTTCAGGATGGGCGCGGGCACGCGCATCAAGGTGGCGAAGCACATCGCGGCCAGGAACCCGAAGGCCACCATCAGCACGTTGGCGAGGATCATCCCCGCGAAGAGCGTGTAGACCTGCTCCGGCTGCTTCGTGAAGAGCAGCGGCCCGGGCTGGATCCCGTGGATGAGGAACGCGCCCATCATCACCGCGGTGGCCGCGCTGCCCGGGATGCCGAGGGTGAGGAGATGGATCATGGCGCCGCCGGTGGACCCGTTCACGCTGCTCTCGGAAGCGACCAGCGCGCCGGCGTGGCCGCGGCCGAAGAGCTCGGGCGTCTTCGAGAACTGCTTCTCGAGCCCGTAGGACACGAAGGAGGACACGGTGGCCCCCGCTCCCGCGAGACCGCCCACCGCGATGCCCACCAGCGTCCCGCGCGCCAGCGGCCAGCGGAGCGGCCACAGATCTCGCAGCGGGAGCTGGGGCACCGTGCGCTCCTGGCCGCGCGGGGCGGTCAACCCGGGCGGGGTGGTGACGATCTGCTCCAGCACCTCGCCGATGGCGAAGAGGCCGATCAGCACCGTGACGAAGTCCACCCCAGTGGTGAGGAAGGGCACGCCGAAGACGAACCGCTCCACCCCGTACTGGACCTCGGTGCCGACGGTACCCAGGAACATGCCCGCGAAGAGCGAGATCAGCGCGGCGGGGAGCGACGACTGGTTCAGCACCGACACCCCGGCCAGGCCGAACACCACCACCGAGAAGAACTCCACGCTCGACAGCGTCAGCGCGAAGCGGGCGAAGGGCGGCGCGAAGAAGGCCAGGAAGAGCGCGCTCACGAGGCCGCCCACCGCGGAGGACATGATGGCGAGCCCGAGCGCGTACTGGGTGCGGCCCTGCTGGCTCAGCTGGTAGCCCTCCCAGGTGGTGGGCACGTTCATGGGATCGCCCGGGATGTTGAAGAGGATTCCGGTGATCGAGCCGCCGAACACACCGCCGCAGTAGACGCCGATCATCAGCAGCAGCGCCGGCACGATCCCCATGAGGTACGTGAAGGGCAGGACCAGGACGATGGAGTTCAGCATCGTGATGCCGGGCAGCGCCCCGGCGACGATGCCGATGGCCAGGCCGACCACGATCATTCCCGTGACGAGTCCCAGCATGCCAGGCTGAAATGTTCGGGCCACGTGTGTCAGGCGGCTGAGGGCCTGGCTTATCGGGGCACTAAGCGACGAAACCCCGCGACTCACTCTTTCACGCAACGCATCACTGCCTTCTCGTACTCCATGAACGACTGCCAGTTGATCCTTCGCGCTATAACGGACGAACAGGCGATCCCACTGTAATCGAAGGGATTCCCCGAGTCGGCGAATGGATTCCCATCGCGAGGTCGCGACCGCTGCGCTGACGGTGGGGGTGGGATCCATGGTGATCCAGCCTGAGTGAGGAAAGTAGACCTCGACCCAGGCATGAGCATCCCGCTGGCGCACAGTGAAATAGCCCCCGTATTCGTTCCATTCCGTAGCCAGGAACCCTGTCACCAGTCGAGCGGGAATCCCTACGGTCCTCAGCATCACGACCATGGCGGTTGCGTAATGTTCGCAGTACCCGGTTTTGCGTGTAAAAAGAAATTCCTCGAGCGGATGACTGAGCGTGGCCGTGTCGGTTTCAAGACTGTAGCGATAATTTTTCAAGAGATGTTGCTGGATCGCCAGCGTTCGTTCGAATGGGGTCGTGGCCTGTTGGCTGACGCGATGCGCCAGGTCTGCGACCTGCTGTGATCCCACGGGAACCTGAAGATAGTGGGAACGGATTGAGTCGGGGTAGGCCAGGATCGACGCGGTTCGTTCGTCTGCGACGAGCTGTGGAACTTGAGAGGTGACGGAGTATCGGATGCGGGAAGAAGGAGGAAATGGCAAGTGGAGCCCGCTCATGGCATCGGCCTGCACGGTGAGAAACTCGCCGTTCACGAGTTCAGCGAATGGCGCGGCAAACAGGACTGCGGTATCGAGCGTTTCCAACAGAATGTCTTGGCGGATCGTTCCTAACAGGCTGTCTGAAGGACGGCTACCGGCTGGGCGAGCGAGGAATGTTCCTTCAGCCACGAGACTCAACGAGCGCTGGCGGGTTCCGCTGTGGCTCCATGATTGTCCATTGTACTGATCGTAGGCGAGGCCTCTCAGGTAGAGGCGATCTTTTTCAACAGCGGGTTGGTCCGGTAATTCAACCCGCATGACGATCTGAGGATCTTGTTTGACTAACCCGATCGTTCCCAGGTCGACCCGATCGGAAAACCCCGTCGTCCGCAGTGCCTCCCCGCTCGTCTTCTGCACCACGCCTGCACCGATGCGAGGGATGAGAAAGAAAATGGCGAGCGTCAGGGTAACCGTCAGGACGGCGGTTCCGTTCGTCAACCAAAAGAAGCGGTGAGTGATGCGGCTCGGGAATGTCGTTTGACAGGCTGCCGTGCTCGTGGGTGTGACGACGGCAGGGGTTTCGGCCGTCTCTTGGGTCAAGTGATACAGCAAGAGTGTCCAGACAGCTGCGAGCAGATACAACAGAAAAATTGGGACATACCATGCATCGGTCGTGAGTGCCGCGGAAGCCAGGATTGCCATGAGACTAATGGCGTAGAGGTGCCGATAATCACGACGCTGTTGAAGGGTGAGTAACTTAATACCCAGCAGCACGACTAAAAAGTGGATACCAGCCGGGAGGAGGTCTCGTGATACCACTGTGAGATCGATCAGCAATATGACAAAGGCGCCGATCAACAGGACATTCCATAGGGTTGGCGAGACGGTGACCTGTGCCATCGCCCGTCGAACGAAAAGGACCCCTCCTGCGTGAAGCAGCGAGACGATGAGGATGATCGCTGTAGGGAGGGCGAGCCAGAGTGGGACGCTCTGCGCAAGCACGAGTCCGCTAAACGCTGTGGTGGCGAGAAGGACGGAGCTGAGGGCAAAAGCCTGATCAAAAGGCATGTGTCAATTCTTCGAGTTGCGTGGCATGGAGGACCCGATCAGCTTGCACCGTGTTTGTGGGTGCCGCCTGGTTCGACCAGGGTACAACCGCCACCGTGTAGCCCCGCTCGCCTTCGTGAGTGGGCGGGGAAGGCTCGCCGTGATGGCCGATTCCACCGGTTTCAGGTGTCTGCCGTTCGCATAACGCCAACAGGCGCAGCATCGCCAAGAGATGAGCGGATCCCGACCCGAGTCGTGAGTCTTCTGTCCCAACGATAAGTCGCACAGGGTAGGCCCGCTCTGTCAGTTGCCAGAGGAGTGATGCCACGAACGTCACGCTTCGTTCGAATAGGGGCTCGCGTTCTTCGGGGGCCACGATTGAGAGGACAACCGTGATGCGTCGTTGATCCTCCGCTTCGGTTTCCCGCACGATCAGCTGGGACGTGCGGGCGGTTGTCATCCAATGGATGGCTCGCGAGTCATCGCCTGGTTGATACAGGCGGAGGTTGTAAAGTTGGCTCCCATGTCCTCGTCGTGGGAGGGACTCCCCTTGCCCTTCGCTGACCAATTCATCCACGAATCGCAAGGTGAGCGGCTTGATGGGAGGACTGACGATCAGATGCGCTTCCGTGGAGTAGAGCCCTTTCTTGAGGAACAGTCCAAAGGGAAATAGCGTCTGCGCCCGGATGCCTTCGAACCGGATCCGGCCCCGTTTTGTGGCAAGCAGTGGATAGGACAAGAGCACAGAGCTCTGCGGGGGCAGGAGGTGAATAGCGAGGCCTCGGTCGACATCTTGGCCTTCGACGACATCGAGTAGACGCAGGGAAAAACTTGGCAGGTGCCGGTTCCGGTTGGCGACCGAGAGTGTGAGGGTGGTCGGCTCGTTGGCCATGATGAGATCGGGCACATGCCGATGAAATTCCAATCGCCGAAGACAGTGCTCCGAGAGCAATCCGGAGATCACGATGAGGCTAAGCATCATCGCGAGGAGTAAGTAAAACAGATTGTTGCCGGTGTTGATGGCGGCAAGCCCGATCCCGAGGGTGAAGAGAAGAAACTTGGTCCCTTCAGACGTGAGTCGAATCGACCGCCATCGGGACATGCCCCGGACGAAGGAGAAGGCTGGGGAGGCACGGAGGTTGAGGAGTGAGTGTCTCACGCGGGCAGTTCATCCAGTTGACCGACAGCAGGGTGCTCATAAGGGCCAGACTTCTCACCCGCCCAACCCTGGCGCGCTGAGACGCGCCTTGCCCCAAGCAAGGCCGCAGCTCCGCGGCTGACCCTCGTTTCACGTCTCACGTTTCACGGCTCCTGGGAGCGAAGCGAAAACGCCGCTGGCGGACTTTTTCAGCATCCTGCTAGACAGGGACGGGAACAGTCTCCACGATGTCGAGCACCATACGCTCCGCCTGTTCGAAGCTCTGTGTCCGCATGCCATGGGCTCGGTTCAGCATGACGCGGTGGGACAGTACGATCGGCGCCAGTTCTTTGATGTCGTCGGGGAGGCAATAGTCGCGTCCGCGGACGACCGCCAATGCCTTGGCTGCTTTGCTGAGCCCCATCGCTCCACGTGTGCTGACTCCCAGGGATAAGAGCTCGCTCTGTCGCGTCGCCTGCACGATCGCGAGCAGATAGTCCGTCAGGCTCTCTTCCATGTGGACCTGATCCACGCGGGTCTGCAATGCCAATACTTCGTGGGCTGACAGCACCGCTTCCAGTGTTTCAGCGGGATGTAACGAATGCGGACGGTCGAGCACTTTCCTCTCTTCCTCGAGCGTGGGATATCCAATACAGAGGCGCATCAGAAACCGGTCGAGTTGGGATTCCGGAAGAGGGAATGTCCCGTGATATTCGGTAGGGTTCTGCGTGGCGATGACCATAAAGGGCTGCACAAGCGGATGCGTCTGATTATCGACGGAAATCTGTGCTTCACTCATCGCTTCCAGGAGACTGCTCTGGGTCTTCGGCGTGGTGCGATTGATCTCGTCGGCCAGCACGACGTTGGCGAAAATCGGACCCGGTATGAACTCAAACCCCTGTTTTTGCCGGTTAAACATGGAGACGCCGACGATGTCAGAAGGCAAGAGATCGCTCGTGAATTGAATGCGCTTGAACGAACAGTCAAGCGATCGGGCCAAGCTGTGTGCCAGCGTGGTTTTGCCGACACCAGGAACATCTTCGAGCAGAAGATGGCCACGGGCCAGAAGGCAGACTACCGCCATCTCGATAACGTGGGTCTTCCCCTTGATGACCAGCGCAATATTGTCCTGGATCGACCGGATGGTGTGAGCTGAACTCATGTTGGGATTTAGTGGTCCTGGTAGTTCAGGATTGCATGGTAATCTGACCCGATCGAAGTCTAACAAAGGGTCTGTAGATGGTCAATTTTCACATGAGTTCTTGCATCGACCAGTCTGGGGAGGCCGACTCGTAGGGTTTTGCGCGGGCGGTGCTGTTCCAGTTTGGGTCTAATCTGGCACGAGGATCAGCATCCAAGGAGGGCTTTCTTCGACCATGTCAGAAAACCGTCGGGCGGTACTGCTGGCGGGATTTCCTGGAAAGACGGCTCCACGGCGAATCAGAACGGAACGAAAACGATAGAAGGGGTCCTGCGTCGGGTGAAGGGGGAGGATTCGTGGAATTTGTCTGCGTAACGGGCCGCAGTCTGACAGGTTCAGGGTATCGCCGAGCGCAAGGCGCGAGAGCCGCTCGAAGATCTCGCCGAAAATCGTCGGGAGATTGTCTGATGTGAATGGCTGATTGTCCGGTCGATAGCGGACGTCGTCGAAGAGTTGTGCCAGGATTTCCCAGAAGACCTGGGTATCGACGGCTCCGAGGACACAGAGGAGGCCTCGCCGCGCCAACAGGTCGAGCAGGGCGAGGGGGCCTCGAATCTCGAACTTCCATGGCGGAAAGAGGAGTGCTCGGTCTCCATGCTGGACCTCCAAGGCCCATTCCCCGGAAAAGTGGGTCTGTCGGAATGTGCCTTTGGTTCGATGGAGCTCTTGAGTGATGATCTGATCGGACAATCGGGTCGGTTCGTAGGCAAACGTGGGTGTCGCGGGAGCCCAACAGGTCGCGATCGTATAGCGGGGTGCGAGCTTCCCAGCCTGGTCGAGGTTGCCCAGGTCGAACATGTCCTGGTTTCCGTAAAATTGAAACGAGAGCCCAGTCCGAGATCGCAGGCCGTTGAGTCGCTCCCGTTCAGGATGGAGTGGACCTCCCAGCTTTGAGCCTGGCTGAAGCCGATCGAGGCTATGAAGAATCAACTCGCGCTGTCGCTGTTGAAGGGGGGCCACGTATTGCTCGACAAGTTCCGTGGCAAACGAAAGGTCGCCGGCACCCAGATCGAGCAGGGAGGCCACGTCTGCATCGAGCAGCAGGTCAAAGGGATTGGGGTGGGAGTGGGCGAACGCCTCAATCTCTTCGCTCCGCAGGAAGGTCACTGGCCACTGGGATATCGGGCCCTCAACGACGCCGAACCACACACAGAGGGCCCGCACGGCTTTTGTCGGGGGGAGCCCTGTGAGTTCTTTGAGTCGGGGGCCGGGAAGATCCTGAATTCGTGCGGCTTCTGAGTTTCCCAACGCCAGGGTGATCGCATCTCGGATGATGACGGGAAGATCGACGCGGTGGGCTTCTTCGATCAACCGTTTTAACGTCGCAGTGAGCTGCCTTGCCTCAACAAGTTTGCGTGAGGCCTCCCACTCCTTGTCGCGTTCCTGCAAGAGCTGGGTGACCTGTGAACAAAAGTCTGCAAGGATCTGTGCGGTAGAATTCATGAGTCGGTTGGTGCGGGGCGAGTGATGGTAGATCTGTCGATGTCACTTGGTAATTGTGTGGCAGCATAACGACCTGGTACATGAAGCGTCAAGGTTGCCGCCTTGCCCATCCCGAGAGACCTGTGTTAGGTAGAGGCTATGTGCAAGAAACCAGTCCTGCTCGCTACACGAGCAATCTTCGTCACACTCAAGGTGCTGTTGGTCGTCGGGGCATTGTGGTTTACCGTGGCCTGCATGAGTGGAGGGGGCGCCGGATCTTCTGCCGCCTCACAGGACGGGCGTCATGCGCCGTTCAAGGAATGGCAGGTCATTGATACCGCGACGGGGCGGCCGGTCTCGCTCGACCAGTGGACGGCGTTGTTGCTCCAGCAGGACATCATTTATCTGGGCGAGGAACATCACAATCGGTTTCATATCGATGCGGCAATGACGGTGCTGCGGAGGCTGAAGGCGGAGGGGCGTACGCCGGCCTTGGCCATGGAAATGTTTGGCTGGGACGGTCAGGCGGCATTGGATCAATATCTTTTCGGTTCAGAAATGAACCGCCAGGAATTCCTTAAGGCCGTCCGGTGGCAACAGAACTGGGGTGGTTCTTACGAGGATTATGAACCGCTGGTTCGGTTAGCAAAAGAGCAACATTGGGCTGTGGATGCCATGAATCCTCCAAAGCCGTTGGTGAGGATCGTTGCCAAGAACGGCTTGGCTCAGGCGGAGTCTGACCCAATGATGGCACAGTGGGGCATGAAGGACGAAACCATTGTCGATGATCCGATCTATCGGACGCGTATTCTTCAGCAACTCCAGGCCTGTCATGGTGGGGGGGCTGACAGCCTCTATCAGACGATGTTCGAAGCCTCCATGGTTCGCGATGAAGGGATGGCCAAAACGTTGGTCCATCGCCTCAACCAGATTCGCTCGGGGAGCAATACGATGGCTGGGCCGCTGGTGAGCTATACAGGGGGCGGACACATTCAGTACAACCTTCCGGTTCCGAAGCGAGTGGCCCGCCGCCTGACTGATCAGGTCCGCCAGGTCAGCGTCTATATGACGTCTTTCGAGGTGGGGCGCATCGAGGAATTACAAGACATGATCCGCGAGAAGATTGCGGACTATCTGTGGCTGACACCGGTCAGTACGCAGGGGCCGCCGCGCCGATGTTGAGAAAGCCGTGAGGCTCAGCTTGAGGAGCACAGAAAACTTCTCTGGTGATCGCTGGACGCCTCACCCCTTACCCCTAAACGAATGCGTGAAGGAGGAATCTAATCCCAGAGATAAGCCGGTGATTGCGCAACAAACGCCATGCATTGTCGAGTGGGTCCAGGCACTGTCTATTTGGTGTCAATGCGGTCGATCGAAAATGCAGCCGGTTTGCGATGGATCCCCTACGGGGACGGAGTTCTCGCCGATGGAGATTCACTTTGAAGAGAAGAAACGCGGGCGTTCTATGGTTGTAAGCAGACGAAAAAGCCTCCCTTCTGTAATAGGTCTCACTCGCGGATCTAATCATGTGGTGCCGGCAGCGAATCCACACAGCGAGTGCGAGCGACTCGGTGGCTCGCTGGGTGCGTCTCCACGATCCACCCAAACTGGCACCGTGCAATCAAAGGGTATGCGCTACTTGGTGTCGATGGAAGAGGCCAGCGGTGATGCAATGGCCCGTTGAAAACCGATCAGCCCTTGACAGTTTCCCTGGTCTGTTTCAGACTATGCTGCAATATCAGTTGGAGTTGTTAGCGATTGGGAACGCAGCGCATGCGAAACAAGATCCCCTGTTCCGCTGAGCGGTTAAGCCTCCTGGATCCTCAGATGATCCAGGCGGTGGTTGATCGCAATGCCTTTCACATCGGCAATCAGTACCTCTCTGAAAATCGCGTTCGGATCGTTGAGGCCGATGATGCCCAGATTTCGTCCGCTGTTATCGGGAATTCCGGCCTCTACGAACAGACGATCCGTCTTAAGGAGGGGCATCTCATCTCAAAGTGCAGCTGCGCGCTACCGGAAGAGCCGATGTGTCGTCATTGTATTGCGGTCCTGTTGGAATACCATCGCTGGGCACAGCCGAGGCATGGCCAGCAGAAGAAGGTGAAACCGTCCGCAGCCCCACAGCCGGCACAGGCCTCTCCAATTCACGAGAGCGCACCTGCGCCAAGTCCCGCTTCGACGACCGACCTGAAGCTGGGCGAGGTGATGGCATTCGTCGAATGGCTGCAACCTGCAATAACGGCATTGGAGCGTGGGCAGCCGTTGCCTGATTCGCCAAAGCGCGGCGGGGATCTCGCTCCCTGGATTCAGGCCATTCGTAATCTGGAGGAGCGCCGCCGCGAGAGCGAAGAAGTACGGATCAACCTGGAGTCCGACATGCGGGACCGAGAAGCCTATGTTGGCCGATTGACGCAACAGGTGCAAGCTTCCATGGAGGAGATCAAGGTCACCCAAGCCAGTTCTCAGCAACTACAGCAGGAACTGACTGTTTGTAAAGAGATACTCGCGAAGGTTTCCGGGGTTGCCTCCGAGGTTGGGAGCTATGACAGTCAACTCAAGTCTATCGCAAGTGAGGTGATGTCAAAGGGAACACAACTCGACAAGCTCGCTCAATCTTTCAAGGAAGTCTCGACGGCATTGAAAGCGCTTACCAAGACCTCTGCTATCTCTTAGCCTATCCCGCTCAGTTTTACCTCCCAGGCTCCATTCTTATTTCAAAAGCCATTGCGTCTGGTCCGGCAACTTCAGTTTGATGCCGCCCTCGTTTAATCCAATTGATCCCAGGGAAGAATGACCCATGAAAAGGATTTATGTAGGGGTTGTCGCGGTGGCGGGTACGTTCCTGCTGGCTGCTGTATCCTACGTTCTAGCGAATGAGCCGGAGGGTGAGGGTCTCCTTGATTATAGTGGGGTCACCGGTATGTAGTACACATTGATCGGGTTGATTCTGGCCTATGGCGTCTACGATTCGTCCCTCAAGAAATCCTAGCAGGATAATGAAAAATTCCGCCGGCAGCGTTCCCTGTCCGCCGTGCCGGGCACGGCACGGCAGGTCGCCTCGTTCAGATCCTCCACGTACCGAAGAAGATTCTCGGAGGTCGCAATGGCTGAAGGGGGTTCTCCGAACACTAGGGCCCATTCAACGGGCGATTGGTCCACACGAAGTGCGGTATGGACCTCCTCGGAACTTTTCACTCGCTGCCTGCTTGTGCAGTCCGTACACAGACAGGCGGCCTTGCCTGGGACGGGGCGCGTCTCGGCGCATCGGGGTCGGGCGGGTGAGACCAGCTGCCTTTTTAAGCATCCTGCGCGGTGTTCTTCTCTTGGCCTCGATATGCGGACCATTGAATTTCTACCGTGCCTCAATAGTTTTTCCGCAGCCTGCTAGACCCCGCTTGGCTCGTCGCCGCAAGTGGGGGCCGGATGCAGGAGCGCCGCATGTCCGGATCGGTGGAGCGGGTGAGGGGAACCCATCATTCCTACTGCATCAGTTATCGAAAGACGCGGGTAGGCGGCCCACCCCAATGGCCTGGCGTAGTACGCGTGCAGTTCATCGCGATTGATTGTATGGTTTGGTGAGGTAGGAGAATGCGTCGCTGGGCAACGACCTCGCACGGTAGTCCTGTCATGTAAAGGCAGTGAAAACAATCACGGGGAGAGTGTGGGCGCGATTGCCTGGATTGTCTTAAGTACGGCTAGCCCATCTCCATCGGGCAATCCAATATCGAGAAAAACAGCGGAAAAGTCGACAGTCTTCACCTGCGCCAGCGCATCACGACAGGTCGAAATTCCGGTCACGCGAAAGCATTCATGTTCAATGAGATCGTGTAGGGCAGCCAGGATGTCGGGGTCGTTGTCGACGATTCAAGAAGGCCAGATGAGCAGTCTGGAGTTCATCTGCGTCTCTTAACCCGCATTATTCATGGCGGTTCGTCGCGAAATCGCGCGGTCGCCAAGCGAGACAGGCGCGCGGAGGCGCGAGGGAGGTCAACATACTTGAAACAGTATGTTGACCGATTGAACGGCGAGCCCGCCTGCCTGGACGCCTGGCCAACCGCGTCCAGGTGCGTCGCCACCGCGCTTGCGAGGTCGAGCGCCCTTCGCATGATCGTGGCGCGAAGAAAGAATACCGCAGTGGATTCTGCCTTCCGAAACCGCGATTGCAGCAGAAACGTTCATGAAAAATGCGGGTTACGGAGATAAGAAGACAGGGCATTTTTGAGCCGGAAATTCAAGAGACAATGAAGAGTATATCTTGGTCAACGGAAGAAGTATCCACTCGTGTGCCATCACTCGACGGACGGTTGTGAGACAAGGATGGCCTGAGTAATCCCCTCAGCCGGACGGGCTGTCCCAATGCCGGTGAGCCTGGCACGAGGGGACACGTTCATTGTCTGACCGACCAATCGAGGTCGCCCCGCGCGGAGCGCTTTCGTTCGTTTTGGGAAGGGACTCTGACGCAAGGATTCCATCTCTGTCAGGGAATTCCGTAGGGACTGAGCGATCAGCCAAGCGAGCGTCAAACTAGGACTCCAATACACTGCATCGCGCAGACGATCGACAAGATCACTGGGGAGACTGACCGTTAGCCGGACCGTTCGAGGCTGTTGTCGTCCGGCCTTGCTTTGTCTGGAATACGGACTAGCGGCCCCGCGGCGCTCATTCTTGGTCGAGTTACTCGCAGTGGCTTGATCGGTCAGCGACATTGTATACCTCTTCAAGTTGCTCTGAAATAAAGCGGTGGTCCCCCAGACTATGATCTGATCTCATGTCTTAGCTGGCCCCTGTCAGGTTGGAAGGCCGCGCCGCTGCTGAGGGGCAGGACGCGGCCCCGATGGCGGAAGCGCATGGCGATGGGAGGGCTCCGGATGGGCATAATCCAGAGGTAGTCCCACCTGCGTGAGAGGCATTAACCTCTTGAGTGGGGACCCACCGGCGTTTCGCTTCGCCAAGAAACTTCCAGTTTCAGACTATCGGCCTTGTACCTCTTATGTCGGGTGATGAGAAGACTACAGCAGTACAGCAATCCCTGTACCAGAGATTTCTCAGCGAAAATATTCCGAGGCCTACGCTATAAGTCGCTGAGTAAATTTGGTTTGGTGAGTGAGCGGGAAAGATGAGGCTATTGGACTGAGGCGTATCTGATTCGGTACGCTCTTTATCCCAGGAGATACAGGCACAGGGGGAATGCGATAGGTGAATGCTACGGAGAGCCAGAGATGAGCGCGATCTATTGGTGGAGATGTTTCATCGCGGCGGCACAGAGGAGGATGAAGAAGCCGATCCAGAGCGCGGCTCGTTGGAAGGGGATCGCTTCGTAGGATTCTTCTTCGCCTTCTCCTGTGTCATCGGACTTGAAGATCACTGTGTAGAGGAAGAGCGTGAGAAGACAGAGGACGAGAAACAGCTTGATAAAGAAGACGGTCAAGTATTTCGCATGGTGTTGGATCCCGCTTCCGGTTTGCGAGGTGATGACCTGATTGACATAGTGGAAATTGATGCCACCGGTAAACAGCAGGACGACGAGCAGGATCCCCGCGACTTTCTTGTAATGCTGATAGAACGCATCGGTGATCGGCTTGACCTGCTCCTTCGCGACCGCCTTCTTCAGCCCAGGGGTCACGGCCATGACGAGGAACGCGAGTCCGCCGATCCAGATGACCGCCGACACCAAGTGAAGCCAGTGATTGATGATCGGGATCAGTGTATTAAGGTCGGTGACGAGGCTTGGAAGCGCGTCCATTCCGATAACCGTTAGGCGTGAAACGTGAGGCGTGAGACGTCCCGATCGCAATCCGAGATAGTACTTCTTACCACGCCTTACCCATCACGTCAAAACTTGAAGACCGGCGCTTCGTTGCCGAATCGTTTCTTGCGGAGTTCTTCCATTAACTCAATGGTAATCAGGGGGATGCTATTCTCGCGTGCGTGCTTTTCAACGCCTTTTTTCACCATGGCGCGCAAGAAATAGGGAATTCGGTTGAGTCGTGTTTCTGAGTCCTCATCCCACGCCACGTGGCTTTCTTCCGGCGTATTAAATGCGACTTTAATCTTCTCGCCACCCTTGGGGGTGTAGAGACACCATTGATCCTCGTCCAGCCAGTCGCCGTGATCGACGTAGGGACGCGCACGGCAGCCGCCGCAGATGTCTGTGTATTCGCAATCACCGCATTTACCTTTCAGTTGCGGATAGCGGAAGGAATTGAAGACATCGGACTTTTCCCACAGATCTACGAAGCTTGTCTCGCGGATATTCCCGGCAGATAGCGGCATGTAGGGGCAAGGGGTCAACTCGCCATTAGGGGTCACACGCGCGTAGTTGGTGCCGGCGAGGCAGCCGCCCCCCATATAACCCGTCGCTTTGGTAATAGGGGAATTCGGATCTTTCTCGTACGCGAGCCGTTTGAAATGCGGCGCACAGCGGGCCCGGACGAGCATGCCATTGTAATTATCCTGACAGTTAACCAGGTACCCAAGCACCTCTTCGTACTGGGTCGGGGTGATGTCGGTGAGTTCTTCGCCGCGGCCGGTGCAGACCATGAAAAATACATTGAGTACCTTGGCGCCAAGCTGGTGTGCCCAATCGATCACCGAGGGCAGTTCCTGGTAATTCATGGGCTGCGCGCTGAAGTGCACTTGGAACGCCAACCCGTTCCGCTTGCAGGCCTCGATGCCGGCGAGTGCGGCTTCCCATGCGCCGGGCACGCCACGGAAGCGATTGTGTTTCTGGGGATCGAGCGAATCGATGCTGATACCCATGCCCATCACGCCGATCTCGACCAGTTCCTTCGCCATCCGGTCGTTGATCAACATGCCGTTGGTCCCGAACACCACCATGAACCCGAGTTTCACGGCATGGCGCGCGATATCAAGGATGTCAGGGCGGACGAGCGGTTCGCCGCCCGTGATCACGAGGAGGCAGCCCTTGTTGACCTGGGCAATCTGATCGATGAGTTTGTAGCATTCTTCGGTCGAGAGTTCGTCGTCCCCGCCGGCTGACTTCGTCGTCGCGTCGAGATAGCAATGGTCGCACTTGAGATTGCAGCGCTTCGTGAGGTTCAGGGCGATGAGATAGGGTTTGAAGTCGTCGACGGTCCGGCCATCGTGCGGCGCAGGAATCGTGGGTGACGGAGTAAAGAACTGCGATACCTGTTGCTGGATAGAGCCGAGCGTTCCCGCCAGGGCCGGGAAATTGAGGACCGGCAGCGACCGTCCCATCAGTGGCCGGCCCCGGACTTCGACGAGCCAGTCAGGTTCGAGATCATGTCCTTTAGGTTGCCGGTCTTCATGGCTTCCGCCATGTAGTCCTTGGCTTGTTCGATGCCCTCGTGAGCCACTTCGGCCGTGATGACCATGACGCCGATCTTATCGGCATGTTTTTCGATGAGGGCACGCGTACACTCGCGCATGAACCCCTCAGGAGCCCGTTCGAGTCGTGATTGAGCCTCCGGCGTCCAGGTATAGGGAGAGGCAGAGGCAGATTCCGCCGCGTGGCCGTTCCCGTTCCCACGACCGTTCTCGTGCGAGGCGGTCGCGCCAGTGGTACCGTTCGTCGCAGCGGCAACGGTAGCCTGGGCTTCGGTCGAGGCGCCGGTCCCCTTGTTCGCGAAGATGGGGGTGTAGTCTTCTGAAGCCGCTTCCTGAATCATAGGTGCGGCATACTCCAGCGTGATCGTAGTCATGCCGAGCTTGCGAGCGGTCTTTTCGATTTTGGCCTTGGCGCGTCGACGTTGGAATCCGGCTGGGACTGCACGGATTCCTTCTTTAGCATCCTTCGTCCATTGCATGGGGACGTCATCGTAGGCCAGGTCGGTTTCGAGTGCTCCCTCGGCGTGCGCCGCTGCCTCGAAGATCGCCTTGTCGACCAGTTTGAAGCGGTCGCCTCCGGCGGCGCAGACGGGGCACTTCACGGGCGTCTCACCCTTGCCGATGTAGCCGCAGCCGTCGCAGACGAAGTAATTCTGGGTCATCCGATCCAAGTAGGCTTGAGTCGCTGCACTGACTTTCGGCTTTTCTTCCACGATCTCGGTCATCATGCCGCCGAGCGTCGAGCCCATGAGATCCTTCACCACGGATTCGTCAGCCTGCATCTTGTTGCGGTCGATGCCCGCGGCATCCAGGCTGCCACCCAGTGCGCGCATGGCGTCCATCGCGCCCTTGGGCAGGATGTGTCCTATGGCCGTATCAACCACCGTGTTGCTGATGATGGTGTGGCCCTTTTCGATGGCATAGCGGTGGATGGCCGTCTTGGCCACGCCTCTGGCGAATATCGGGATCTTTTCCATCCGGCGGAGGGCTTCTTCCGTCCAAGCGATGGTGTATTCCGCCAGCGTATCGATCGGCGGCACATATTTCCGGTTCGACACCAGGATATTGCAGGGCGCGGACCGCAAGAGATTTTCCGTGTTGCTGCCGATGTCCATATCCTCGTCACTATGCACGCCGATCCGCCCGACGATGAGCAATGCCGGGATATCCTTGCGCACGTATTGAATGATCTTCTCGAAGGCCTTGCCGTCCAGCAGGGTGGTCTTGACGTCGGTTTGCTCGGCCTGAGCGATCTCGCGGCAGATGTCAAGGTGCGACTGGTAGATCTTCGCGAGGCCGCTGTCGATGATTTCCTCGTGTAGTTTTTCCTGCTCTTTGAATCGGAACACCTTGCCGGCTTCCTCGTTGAGGACACCTGAGATGCTATGGAAGGCGGCATAATGGAAGTAGGGATCGAACGCTGAGATGGCTTCGACCGGCATATTGAAGGCTTTGCCCAGTGCCAAGCCGGTCATGAGTCCTCCGAAGGAATAGGGGCTGCCGTCCACCGCCACCACGATTCTCCCGCCAGTCATGGGCTGGGTTTGCTTGATGATCAGCATGTCCGAATGCCGTACGCGACGAAGCACGCGCTCGGTGTTACTGCCAATCACGCTGTCTTTCACCGCACCGACACCCAAGGCGCCCATGATCACCAGGTCGTAGGCATTGGTATTGATATCTTCGGCCAACACCTTCCAGTTCCGGCCTTCTAGCGAGCGACGCTCGATCGGCAGGTTGTTTTCCGCACATTTCTTGTCAACGTAGTCGAGGTAGGAATCGGTGATGATCTGGAGCCCACGGGTAATCAGCGAATCGTGGATTTGGCGCTGACGGTCGAGCTCTTTTTCATCGTGGTACTCTTCTGGCAAGCCCGCTTCCATCTGTTTGAAGCGCTTGTCATGCATTTTGGCCGCATAGACGTGGCTGCCCACGATCTTCGAGCCGAAGGCTTTGGCGAACTGCACACCGACGTCGACGGCTGTGTTGGAATGGTCTGAGTTATCGACCGGAACATAGATCGTCTTATACATCGAGATGTCTCCTCAAGATGCCCTCCAGGCCAGGGCGAACGAGAGTAATTGTCAAAATTTCCAAACGGTTGACGTACTTCCCCAGCCTCAAAGAATGCGTATGCTAGCACCGGTCTGAATTCGAATGCAAGGCGTCGACGTGGGCTAGTGGGGCGACGCTAGGATGCCGGGGTTATGACGGATCTTTCGCCCGAATCCTTTGCGGAGCGAATCGATTGTCGGGAGCGGAGGATCTCTTCCAGGGACAGAAGGGCATCGCGTCCAGAGTTCCCTTCGATCCCTCGGATCAAATTCTTGTCGGCATAGGAGCCTGTTTCTTTTGGGGCTTGGGATAGGGATCCCGTCCACTTCCGTGGGTCCCGGCTTCCCTCTTTCCGTTCCCAGGCCCGGAGGCAGGCCTTGGCGATGAACGAGTTCAGTGGCGCCGGGTTATAGAGGAGTTTCTTGATACTCGTCGGAGTCAGCATCAGAGGGTTATAGCCGGCCGAGAGGTACCCCTCTTCTAACAGCCGTTGCTCCAGATCGGTGTTCGGCTGAATTCCCAAAAAGAACATGAGGGGGAAGACGCGCTCCTCACCCAAGATCGAGGCGACCACCTTGTAGGACTCCACGCTTTGGAGCAAGGATTCCTCGGTTTCTTTTGGACTGTTCAAAGAGTAGTTGAGGATGACCTTCCCCTTGAATCCCGCTTCTGCCAGATAGCGACAGCCATCGTACAGCCGCTCAAGCTTGAATCCCATGTGGAGGTTGTTCAGCACCACTTGGGAGCCCGACGTAATAGCGACCTCAAGATCGCCGACGCCGGACCGGACCATCAGTTTTGCCAACTCCGGGGTGATGAGCGATGTCCGAATATAGCCGGACCACTCGATCTCCAACTTCTCGGCGAGAATCCGTTCAAGGATTTCGGTGCATTGGGGATAGGCTTCTTTCCCGGTAATGAACTGGGCATCCGTGAACCAGAACCGCCTGGCACCCCATTGATGGTAGTGCTGAGAGATGTCCTTGACGACCATGGAGGGTGGTCGATAGCGGACCCGTTTCCCCTCAATGTACGGGTAGAGACAGAAGGCACAGTCGTAGGGGCAGCCTCGCTTCGACTGAACCCCGATGGATTCACCCAGATATTCTCGATATTGCGGGAAGATCGAGGTCAGGTAGGGCAAGTCGACGGTGAGTGCATCGAGCAGGGCTGGCGCGCCCTGCTGGCCCTTTCGAACGGTCTTTCCCTCCCGGAGGATATAGCGCTCGTTCTCCAGCGACTGGCCTTCAATCACCTTGAGGATGGCGTCTTCACCTTCCCCAAGGATCCCGATGGTGCCTTCGGGGAGTTTCAGGATGAGCTGATCGGCAAAGGCGGTAAAGGCTCCCCCGCCCATCATGATCTGCGCCTTCGGGAACTCCTTCGCGATCAACCAGGGATAGGAGAGTGCCGCCCGGATATGACTGTAGTAGCGGTAGAGCTGTTGCAGCCCCGCAAACGAGGCGACGATCCA
>Ga0137409_10002338_pt1 | contig 20386 bp, 24 predicted proteins | sample CZODoug1_16funga_FD_122059 | JGI IMG/M metagenome (GOLD analysis project Ga0137409, IMG submission 122059) | Vadose zone soil fungal communities from Angelo Coast Range Reserve, California, USA - CZODoug1_16fungal (Hybrid Assembly) | ecosystem: Environmental > Terrestrial > Soil > Vadose zone... | reverse complement strand
CGAGAGCTTCTTGAACCCCGCAAGCGGCTCCGTACTCGCCTTTGAATCGGTCGCCGCCGCCTTGGCCTGCCTGGAGGCGCCGACGATTTGCCCCAACTTGCGAAGACCCGTGCCGACCGGGATTCCGCTAAATGCCATGTTGGCCCCATGCTCTGCGAGTCCCTTCGCGCCCGCGATGGCCGCCTGGGTCGCCGGCGAAGTCAGGGCGGTAGCCGAGTTGGATGCGTTGACGAAGGCGCCGCGCGGCGCCGAACTGGTGTACTTCGCGACGTTGCCCAGTTGCGCGGCGCTCTGAGCGGTTTGCGGCTCGAAGATGTCGCCCATCTTGGGCCCCAGTTGACGCAACCCCTTGTTGTAGCCATCGGCCATGAACTGGCCTGCTTTGGGATCGGCCTTTGCGACACCCTTGAGATAGTCCATCGCCGATGCGGCGATGGTCTGGCGGGACAGGTCGGACCCTGACAGGTTGGATACCATCTGCTTGACGTTCGCGCCCTTGCCATTGATCAGGTAGTTCTGAACGAACCGATCCGCCAATGCAGATGGCTCGCCCGCCTTGACCGTATCGCCCGCAGCGGCCTTGTACGCGGGGTCTGCCGCCAGGGCATCGAACCGCGCTTTTGCGGCCGAACGGGCCGCATCCGCCAGCGGCCTGATATTCGCGGCCTCCCCGCTCATGGGCAAGGACTCGAGAGAATTGCGCACCAAGTTGATGGCATACGAAGCGTTCCCATCGCCGGCCCGATCCGCTTTACGGCCAGCCGCTGACAGCGTGGTGCGCAAGTTCTCGAAGTGGTTGAACGTCATCGGCCCGCCCTCGCGCAGGTCCGCCAGATCGCCCGCTATTTCGGCGGGAAGGTAGCGCGCTTTGTTCTTGCCGGCCAGCGCCTGATCGGCAGAGGCCACGAAGTCCTTGGCATTCAACGGAAACTGCCCGCCGTTCGCCTGTTCAAGCGCCTTGTACTTGGCGGAGATGTCCGCACGAACAGGCGCATCCATCGCCTTGTACTGATCAATCAACGTTTGTCCCGCATCGGTGGGGTGCAACGTGGTTGGAACATCTGGCGCGACCTTGCCGCGCATGGCCTCCAGGTTCGCGGCGAGCGCCTTGCCTTGGGCATTGTAGAAGTCCGGGCTGACGGGAGCCGACTGGCCTTTTCCCCGGCTGTTCATCTCGTTGGAGATGAGCTCCGGGTGAAGGGCGGCTTGCCCCGTTGTCAGCTTCACCGGGACCGGTAATGTATCGGCTTCGACGTGCCGTGCAAGCACATCCGCTGGAACAGGAATGCCCTTTTGCGAGGCTTGTGCGACGGCCTGCTGAAGCTCTGGAGTCGCCTCGGCCAGCGTCGGCTTGGGCGCCATTGGAGGCGCCGGGGTGGGGGCCACCCCTTGAGGAGCTTGACCCGCCGGGATGCCTGTCGGATTGACGCTCTGAGGCGTTTCGCCCGGCGCGAGCAGGACGGGCTGACCGTTGACCATTTTGTAGCGCGGTTTCACGACGGCTGGCGCCGCTGCGCTCGCGGGGTTCATGGTCGGCTCGATCTTGGCAGCATCCGCCGCCGCCCGAGTGCCTTTGAGCATGCCGCTGAGCGACTTCGCGCCAAGGCCGAGCGCCAAAGGCGCCGCCGCGCCAGCCCCCTTGACCAAGGCGCCCGCCGCAGGCATGCCGATGTTCTCCAGCGCAGTTCCCGCCGCCTCGCCCGCGTATTGGGATGCCCCGGGAATCCAATTCAGCGGGTTGTAGTTCGAGCCGAATTGCTCGATCATCTTGGCGCCCTGTTCGGTGCGCGGCTGACAGGTTCCGGCTTGCTGGATGTCCTGGACGGTCTTTGAACCCGCAGCGACAGCCTGATCGACATTGCCGGTTTGCGCGAGCGTCTTGGCCCCCGTGTAAATGCCGCCGAATCCGCCCGCGATGGTTGATCCCAAGGAGGACGCCTGATGGAGCATCAAGTCGGCAATGGGACTGGTGATGGGCGCATGTGGCGCGGCGGGCGCGCCCGATTGGATCAATGCCGTTGGCTGCGCGCTCATCGTGGGCGACTTTTCAGCACTTGATGCACTTCCCAGATGGGCCAATGCGCCAGTGAAATCATCGTCATTGGCAGGCGCGGCCTGGGCGGCATCGGGAGCGACCGGGATATTTCCCAGCTGGCGTTTCATGTCCTCCAGGTGCTCGCTCAGCATCTGGCGCGAGGCCGTATCAAGACGGGGCGATGAGGCCATCTGCTTTTGCGTCGCATTGATCTCACGCAAAGCCGCCTGCGGATCGGCGCCCATGTCCCCGCTGGCCATGGCCTTGAGGTTCTGGGCGCTATAGGCCCTGTCGGCATTTGTTCCCTGCACCAGAACGCGGGGGGCCGCAGCGGGGGCGCCCCCCAGCGCGGACAGCGCGTTGGCGAAGTCGTCCATTACAGCGCGCCCTTGTTGGTGAGGGATTGCAGATTCTGGATCTGCTGGCCGAGTTTCTGCGCGCCCATCGAACCGGGGCCACCGACCGTCTGGAGCACCTCCTGCACGCCCTCTTTGTCGCCATTGCGCGAGGCATTGAGTAACTTGAGTGCATTGACGCTGGCGTTTTGCGACCACTGTTGATCGAACTGGCGTTTTGAAAAAACGCTTCCTCCCGCCGCAATGGCCTGCTGCAGTCCCTGCGCGTATTTTTCCGAGCCCGTCGTGAGGGCATCGTTCAGGCGCGCAATCGTCTTGATGGCCTGCGGGGTGTACTCCAAAGAACCATTGGCCCGCACTGCGGCCTCCAGACCCGCGTTTGTATGTGGCCCCATCGATTGAGCCGCTGTCAAAGCGGAGCGCTCCAGCATCTTGCCAAGCAGGTTGTAGCCCGTCGAACTCTCGGCGCCCAGATTAAAGCCGGTGCCACTGGCCACTTGCTGCGTCAACCGCCCCAGCGTGCCGGTGTTGAGCCCCTTGTCAACTTCAGACATGATGGTTTTATTGATGTCATGCAATTGAGGCGCCCCCAATGCGGCATTCTTGGCGTTGATGCTCTCTTGCTCCAGCGCCGTCTTCGTCTGCGGGCTTTCTCCGGCAGGAAAACTCAGCTGGGGCGCGCTCGTGCTGCCGGGCAGCGCGCGCGGCGCCTGGATGTTCCCATAGGCATCCTTGACGCCGACGATCGGATTGCCGTTGACGTCGACCCCGAGGCTTTGCTGCTGACCGAGCGGCACGAGCTGCGTCGTGGTCGTCCCGGCGACCGGTTGCCCCACAGGCCCGGCGAGCGGATTCGTGTTGATCATGGCGGACTGGATGCCGCTGGAGACCCCCACGCCGCTCGGCGTGATCGCGCCCGCCTGCCCTTGTGCCCCAAGATTGCCGGTGATCGTGTTCTTGAGCATCTGCTGCACTGCCCCGGGCTCGTGCACCTTCATGTACAAAGGCGCCGTCGCCATTTTGGCCTGAACAGGCGGAACGCCCTTGGCGATCATCTGGTTTTCCGCTTCGGTGATGGCATTGGCGGCCGCTTCATCGCTGTAGTTCGGTCCTGCGGCAAGCCGGGGGTCTTGCGTCAATCCTGCGGCCGTATCCAAGGCGGTGCCCATGTAATCTTTTTGCAGGCCGAACTGCGCCTTTTTTGTCGCAGTCGCTTGCTGCTCGATGAGGGGCTGGACGGTGGCCGCATGGACCGTCGCGGCCGATTGCGCACTGCTTGAGTCCGCTTGGCGTTGCGCCACATCGGCATCAAAGGTCGCTTGCGCCTTCTTGAGCGCCTGCGCATTGGTGGCGACATTGAGCAGTCCGGAAAGAGACTGCATCGCATCGGGCGTTTTGACCCCAAGGGGAATGGTTGCATCGATTGGCATTCCTGCTCCTTTTAGGCAAAGCCGCTGACCATCTAATCGAGCCCGGCCTAATTGGCAGGATTGTTCTGTCCGTTGAATCCGCTGCCATAGTTGCTGGCGCCACTATTGCCCAGCATATTGCTCAGTGCGTAGTAACCCGTCCCGCTGGAGATGCCAGAACTCAGCGCGTTGGCCGCCCCCACGGTTCCCGCCGCCTGTGCGTTGCCCGCCCCGGTGATCGTCCCGCTCATGCCTTGCGCATACTGCGCCCCGGTATTGCCCGCGCCCACGGCGGCGTTTTGCCCCAGTTGCGACAAGCCCATCAACTGGTTGTAACTATTTTGTTGTGAAGACAGCCATCGGTTGTAGGCATTCTGGTAGCCGGTGGAAGCCATGCCCTGGTTGTAGCCAATGAGCCCCTTCAATGCCGCCCCCGAGAGAACCCCGCTGCCTGCGGCCTGCGAGTTTTGCAGGGCTTGCTGTCCCTGCGCGAGCTGGAAGCCATAACCCGGGTCTTGGTTACTCAGGTAATCCTGCGCCGTGAACGTCCCGCCATAGCCTCCGTTCTGGATATTGGCCTGGATGTTTTGGTTCGCCCAGTTGCCAATGCCAAACCAGGGCGCGATGTTGCGTTGGCTCTGGTCGTACATGCCCGCTTGCAATGCGGTCGCCTGATTGGCCGCGCCCGCTTGCGTATTGGCCGCGCTTTTGGACGCGGCCGCGCCGACGCCCGCGCTCAGGGCCGCACTGCCAATCACTGCTGCTGCTACCATTTCATTCTCCCAGCCATTTCGTGTAGTACGTCTCAACTGGCGATGCGCCAATTCGCTTGAACAGTGCGCTGGCATCCGCATGGAGCTTGGAGCCCATGAACCAGCGCTGCACTTTCCTTCTTCGCAATTCACTCTCCACCGAACGGAACAATCGAACCCCTGCGCTGCCCGTGCGCTTGTCCTTGCGCACATAGAAAATATCCATCGTGCACGTCAGGCAGGTCTTGTAGTGAAGACCGGGGGCGATGAATCCGATGAAATAACCCACCATCGCACCACTGTCTCTCAGCGTCAAAAAGAGAAGACCGCCTTGGCGCTCCCTTTCGATATAGACCTCATATTGAGGGTCCAACGCCACCTCATCCTGATTGAGCGCAAGTTCCTTGTAATGCTCAGGCAAGAGCGTCTGAAGCTCTGCAAGCCGCTCCTCAAAGGATTCGATGTGCGTGGTCAACATCAGCGCGGCGTCCTGATGTCAACCACCATGCTCACCCGGTCATCGGCACCGTTATTCACAACCTCATGGATCTGCCTGTTGTCAAACCACCAGACGTCCCCGGTTCGCATTTCCGGCGCTTCATCCTCGCAGCGAAACACAAGCCCCGGGCCCGCCTGCAAAACGATGTGATGGCGGCTCCAGTAGTTTGCATGCACCGGGGTATCGGCATGCGGATAGATTCGGCCACCCGGTTTGATTTTGTTGATCATCACCCGACCCAGGCGCTCGCCGCCCACGAAGCTCATCAAGCCCATGACCAACTGGCGCGCTTCGGGGAGTGTTTTGTAAACCGGCTGGTCATGATTCTCGTGCTGGTCGAAGTGCTCCATGTGCTGCGCCAGCGCCTCTTGCGTCTCATGAACCGAGCGATCGGGAAATCGAAGGATGATGGATTCAACCTCGCCAAAGGGGCCTTGGGGGTAGTCACGCAAGTAGGTGTTCTGCTGCCACAAATCGGCTCGTCGCATGAGCGCCGCCATGAGTGGAATCACATTGGCATTTTGGCTGAGACGGTAGAAGTTCTTCATGAGTATTCGTAGATGATGACCGCGCCAGAAGATCCCGTGCCCCCTGTTGCGGCAGCGGCAGCGTTGCCGGAAAATGCCCCGCCGCCGCCCGAGCCGAAGCCATTGGCGCCGGCGGCGCCCACGGCGCCCGATGCCGAGATGCCAGCGGCGGGCACGCCCGTTCCCCCCCAAATGGAAGATGCGCCCGTGCCCGCAAAGAAAGCCCCCGTGCTATTTCCCAGTGCGACTGCACCGCCTGTATTCCCGCGTGCATTGAGAATGGTGGCGGACGACCCAAAGCCGCCCAGTCCGCCATTGGCAATGACCAGCACGCCCGAAGTACCGGCAACGCCGCCCAGGCCGCCACTGGCCGTGACCAGCGCGCCAAATGATGACGTGCCGCCAGTTCCTCCCGTCACGCCACCCCCTCCCGGCCCGCCCGCGCCAACGGTCACGGTGACGCCGGAGAATCCAGCGGTAATAAGAGACCGGGCGAATCCGCCAGCCCCGCCGCCCCCGCCGACGCCGATTTGCCCGGCGGCAGTCGCCGCCGCCCCGCCGCCCCCGCCGCCCCCGCCGAGCAGCTCCACAAGGATACGAGCCGTCCCGGCGGTGGGGGTGTAGATGAACGCCCCCGGCGTCGTGAACGACTGCGTATTCAACAACCTTCCCGTCGTCGAGGCTGTGACCGCCGCCTGAACGAACGCCGTCGAGGCCACCTGCGTTGTGCTGGTCCCCGGCGCCGCGCTGGGAACCGTGGGCGTACCGGTCAAGGCGGGCGAGACCAATGGGGCAAAACTGGTGACAACGAATGCGGTCGTCGCCACCTGGGTGCTATTGGTTCCCGGCGCCGCCGTGGGCGCGGTAGGAATCCCCGTGAAATTCGGGTTGATGAATGCCGCTGAAATGTTGTTCAACGTGAATGCGCAGGTCGCCACCTGGATCGTCGTCGTCCCGTTCGCCGCCGTGGGCGCGGTGGGAATCCCGGTGAACGCCGGTGAGCTCAACAGCGCTATGGCGTTGCTCGCAATGCCGCTGTCCTTGATGACATAGCCAGTGGGACCATCGAACAACGCGATATTCGAATCCACGGCACCGCCGGGGCCCGTCACCGAGGTGGCCAGTGCATCGTTGATCTGCGTATTGGAGGGCGCATCCGGCCCGCCAATGCGGGAATACACGAATTGGAGGAAATGCGTCCACGGCGGCGTGAACCGGTTCAATCCCGGTGTGAGTACATCCCCCTGAAAGGGCGGGTTCGAGACGGTCGTGGTGGGCAGCGTCATGCAGCCGTTTCCAGCAGCTGCAGCGAAGCGCCGCACACATCACGGCGCACGGGATCTGAAATGCGCGCTTCATAGACGCGATCGCGCGCGCTGCCCAAGCGCCGCCAGATCGCCCGCGCCAAGGTTTCCCCGATGGCTCCGATGGAAGTCCAATGTTCATTGCCCCAAGTCTGCCCCCCATCATTGGACCACCTGAGCATGATTTGCGGGTCTGCGCCTTGCCCCACCGGCAAGCCCGAACCGGGGAAAAACTCGATTTGCAATCGGGCGTGAATCACGCGATCGCGGTCACTGCGGTCCCATACATGCGGGGCACGGCGCACGGCCACCAGCGGAAACTGATCATCCGCATAGTATTTGCGTGATTGCTCATAGAGGCGCCCATTGGCGAAGTCGCCCCCGAGGCGCATCCCGGCAAAATTCACCAGCACATTCACCCGCTGGCGGTTCAACTCGCCCCCAACGGGATCGAAGGATCGGCGCTCGTGCCACATGCCGGTGGTGAGGTCATACACCCAAGTCCGGTTTGCCGTGGGGAAGATGAGCACGTAGAACTCGTGCCCCTCTTCCGTGTAAATGTAGCCCAACGCATCGGAGATCACCGGATACTGTGTGATCGCATAGGACAGGGCCGCATTGGAGATGACGCTGTATTGATAGCCCGTGACCATGATGACGGTGTTCTCGCCGCGCTCGGAGCGCGCCAGCCAGATCAGATTGGGTCCGGTCCTTGCCACTGTCTGGGCGGCGGCGCAGCCCATTTGCATCATGGCGCCCTCCAGCCGGGAAAATGGAAAGGTGGCCCCGCCCGCGTTGTACCAAGGCTCCGTGGTGGCCTCCCCGATCAGCCAGAGCTGGCGCCCGTTCTCGATCACGGCCACCAAATTGTCGGGCGCGTCATCCTTGAGCGCGAACTGTGTCCCGTCGAACGGGTCGCTCCCGTTCCAATACACCGGAGAGGTGTAAAACACCTGGGTGCCGGGTTCTTGGAAAATAAAAAATCCGTCAATCTCGGCCACGGTGTCAGAACCCAGCCAGGCCTCGTCCGTGTGGAGCGTGACGGTTCTTTGCGTGACACTGTAGGCATACAGATGGGGCCCATCGACCAGGACGGCGATCTTTCCTGCGCCGTTGTCTCGGATTTTCACCGGCCCCGTGGACGTATTCAAATGCCCGACCAGCGTGAAGTTGAGGATGGCCGTCGCCGTCGCCGTGGCGGGCGTGCCGATGGTCGCCAAAACCAACGCCGATCCGATCACGAACAGGCACTCGCGGTTGCCCGGAAGCACCCATGCACCGCGAACCGGCCCGGGATAGTCACTGTTCAACGATTTGAGTCCCGGAACCCCCAAAAGACCCAGCGCCGTCTTGGCCGAAGAGGCGCCCTCGCGCACCGGGTTCGGGTCCATCTCGACATACCAATTGATGAGCCGCTGATCGTCCTGGTACGGGTTGGCGCCTCGGTAGGCGGGGCCGATAAAGGCGAACTGGCTCAAGAGAAGCCTCCGGTAAGAATCCAGCCCGCATCATTGCCGCTGCTCGAGATGATGGCCGGGTCCACCGCTGCCTCGGCTTGCGGGTTGGCGTTCAATGCCTTGAGAACCGCCTTGAATTCTTTTGCAAATCGCCGGACATCCGGAGGAACCGCAATACCGTATTCAGGACATAGCACTTCGGCAACCGCAAACTGAAACCCCATGTAGTAGCCACGCGGCATATTCAACGGCGTCGTCAGGTTCAACAGCGATGTAAACACCTGGTCCGTCCACATATGGAACTCGACGTTTTGTTGCGGCACCGGCCAAAAATACAGCGATGCCAATGGATAGCCACTGTCGTAATAGGCCATCTTCGGCCACGGCCCGGGCTGGGTCTTCAGACCGATTGAGCCGTATTTTGAAAGTGTCGTGATTTCACACTGAAAATCGACTGAGCCATTGCCCGTGGTGCTGCGCGAATAGGCTTTGTCGATGCGCAGTGGCCGTTCGATATTGAAATAGCCCCCGGTGCCCACGGTGTAGGTCGATTGACCCGCTGTCAGCGGCTGGACGGTTTCAATGTTGTTGTAGACCGCGAGATGTTGATTGCTCCACAAATCCAGCAGTCCATTGACCGTGTCCAGCGCATCATTGGCATCGGCGGCAGACAAGGTTTCGCCGGGCGCATACTGACCGATCTTGCGCAGGGCGCCGGTGATGAGGTCCAAGACGCTTTTAGTGGTGGGATCTGCACTCATGGGCTATCTTCAAAAAATAGAGGCAAGCCCCGAAGACACACAAATCCCCGGAGCTTGAGAGAGTCAGCCTATCAGAAAGAATTCAGATAGCCAACGGGGAAGGAGGTGCTGGTTTGCACCCGATTGATCTCGAAAGTATAGATGCCTGCCGGGGGAGTCAAGGCGCCTGCCGTGGCGTTCAACCACACGACTTGCACCGTGTCGCTCGCTGTCACCGTCGCCCCCACGGGAATGACGCCCGCAGGCGCGATGGACGGCGGAGAGACGCATGAAATCTGATCGCCCACCAACGCGCCCAACCCGGGAATGTTGAACGATTGTCCCGCAGTGGTTGCCGCGCCGACAGATGCGGGCGTGATCGACGCGCCGATGAGGGCGTTTTTGTAGATGTTGCCCATCGCCGCCTGGGGCTGCGGATTGGCGGCGATGGAGGGACCGGGATTCGTGGTTGTCATGATGTTTCCTTGAAAAGAAAAGGCCCCGGTTAAGGGGCCAACGATTTACTCAACGTGTTGCCTAGATCGGCGTTTTCGGATGTGCTGGACAGCGCCTGCCGATAGCCCGTATTGCTCGCCGAGCTTGTAGACCGATAGATCGGATGCGCGGATAGCCCGCACTATCTCTTCCGTCACCACAGCCCGACCATGCGCCTCACCGGTCAGACCACGCTTGCCCCACCGTTCTTTCGATACGGCGTCGTTCGCGTTATCTGACTGATCTCCCAAGAACAGATGATCAGGATTGACACAAAGAGGGTTGTCGCACCGATGCAAGACGTTGGCCGTCTTGTAGGCGTTCTCACCCTCAGGAATGGGACCGTTGTGCAGTTCCCATGAAACGCGGTGCGCTGGCCGTGGCCTGCCCTTGAATGCGAATTGGCCGTAGCCGTTCGTGTTCAAGGATGCCTGCCATACCCAGCACCCCGTCGCCTCGTCAATCTTGACCTTGCTCTTGAGCCTTGCGAGGTCATCCGGGTCTCGGCTCACGACTCGTACCGGGTCCGCCATGTTCTTGCCATTGCGGGCTCGGTCGTAGTGCGCTGCACAAAGACCCAAAGCTTTCACCGGCCTGTTGCAGCCTTTCATGCCGCAGTTAGGGCCTACCCAATCAACCAACACAGTCTTCATGTGGAACTCCTTGTAAGGGCTTCAATGATAGCCCGTGCATTCCACCACTATAACTGTAATGATATACGATCAAAAACGGTGCATGGTCCTATCACTAGGACCCATAGAATTACAGATTAGCCAGCGACACGACAGGCAAGCTCACGGTAGAGTGGCGCCAAGCCGTACAAGACATCGAGCCTAGTAGGCAGAGCATCGTTGTTTATCGTATACTGCCTAACGACGCGAATCGACACCCCGACATCCTTGTGCGCCGCGCGCGCTGCCATGTCCACGCCGCCGGGCAGCGGCAGATCGGCCGACACCAGCGTGTAGGCGTCGCGGTGAAAGGCCATCGATTGCGGCGAGTTCTGGTTGGACGCGAACAGCGTGATCCCCGCCGAGTTGGCCGGCGCTGCGCTCACGTTCTGGAACTGGCCCGCCGAAATGGCCGCGTTAGCCACCGTGACTTGCAACAGGCCCCCGCTGTCCGAGGTGTAGGTGCCCCCCGTGACATTGCCGAAAATATCGGTCGACGGCGCGAACGTGCCATTCGAGGGCGTGCCCACGGGGGGGCGCACGACGAAGTAGCGTAGCTGCTTGGTCGCCGCACGGTTTTGCGGATTGACCATGAAGACGCCCGCCATCATGAACACATCGCCGACATTGAGCACGGCCGTCGAAGCGGTCCACAGCTTGGTCTGCAACGTACCCGAATCGGCCCATCCCGTGCTCAGCAACGCCGAGCTGGTGCCCGTGGTCGAAAACTGCGGCGTGCCTGCCAGCGTGGCGAACTGCTGATTGGAAATGTTCTGGTCCATGTACCAGTCAAAGCCCACCGTTTCCCGGCTCATCAGACCTTTCTTGTACTGTTCGCCGATGGCGATTTGCGGATTGAACAACCCCGTCAGCGCACCGACCATCGAGGCCTGAGAGAACTGATCGAGCACCATCGAGCGTTCGCCATCGCGCGGTACGCCTTCGGTGTCCAACAGCGCCCCTGCGGACAGGAAAGGCGCCAGCGTCACCGGAGCGGTGCCCGCCGTGCCCACGATGTTGGGCGTGCCCACACGCATCGCCACCGCCACGTCAAAGTCGATGCGGTTGGCAATCGCGGCAATCTTGGGCTTGAGCACGCGCTTGGAGAACATATCCATCGACAGCAACAAATCGCTGGTGATGAATTGCGTATCAACGTGGAACTGGTTGGTCAGCGTCACCGGCACGCTGGTTTCCACGAAGTCCTCCACGTTGAGCGCCGGACCCGCCGTGCCCTTGAAACGGGCGGGCTTGCGCACATTGACTGTGTACTTTGTGTTCGACAGAAGCCGCCACGCTTCTGCCCGCCTTTCGGCTGCTCATGCTTTCACATGAGAACAGGCTATATCTTCAGAGATGGCGCCAGGCTTTTCTAGCCCGAATCTCCGACACCACGGATTGCGTGATGCCGTAGACGGAAGCAATGTTCTTCTGACGCATATTCAGCGTCCGAATCTCTAGCACTTGCTCATCGGTCAACTTGTGGTGACCGTGCTTTGTGCCGATATTGCTTCGCCCTTTGTTCTTCTTGTCATCATGGTTCTCGGCGTGGGTCCCAAGCCGGAGATGCTCATGATTGACGCAGCATGGGTTGTCGCATGTATGCATGATTACCGACCCTCTCGGGAGGATTTCAAGCCCATGCTGGAGCATGTATGCGAATCGATGGGCCAGTATCGTCTTTGACGATGTGCCCGTTCGATTGAACATGCCGTAACCGCGATCGTTGCGCGCCGCTTGCCATTCAAGGCACTTGCCACGCCACGCTGTCTTTTTGAAGAATCTTTCCATTTCTGCCCCGCGTTTCGGGCCGCTTGGCCCTACGGCTTTCGCCTAGTCGTTGAACCTTCATCACCGCCGATATTATCGGCTAGATGCTTGGCTGCTGATTGCCCAATCCCAACTATTTTTGACCTTCACGCTTGCCGTTTCCAGCTACGTTGTGGTTAGTCAGGCTCTAAGGGGTTTCCAGCAATTAACGGGGTTTTTCTGATCGGCTAGTAAGTCAACCGATCTTGGCACCATCAATGCCGAAACGATCATCGTATTCGCGGTTGATCTTGCCCGAAAGGGTCATTTCGTTTTCCAGGATCATCAGCCCTTCGTTGGTGATGTCCGAGATGGTGAGAAGTGTATTACTCATTGAAAACTCCAAAGAAAAAGCCCCCGAAGGGGCCGTGGGGGTGCGGCGTCTTTACCGCGCCTTCTGAGCCAGTCGCCGCTTTCGGTACTCCTCGAAACTGCTGGCAGTTCCGGGGTCCGATGCGGTACTGGCCCGGATGGGCGTTATCGGTTCGGGCGCCTTCGATTTTTTCGGGGCTTCAGTTTTCGCCACGGTTGCCTTTGGCGCAGGTTCGTCGTCCTCCATCAGGTCTGCCTCCAGGGAATTGATGCGCTTCAATGCAGCCAGGGGTTTCAAGGCTGCGATCTTTTTCGCCTCTTCCGGGTGCAGCGCGAGATAGTAGGCAATTTCCGGCCCCTTCTCGCTCTCCAGCAATGCCTGATGCACATACGGCGGCACGACCACCTCCGAATTGCCGATGATCTCGGCATAGTCGGGGATCGCCGCAATCGCTTGCTGCTGACGCTTGTCCCATTGCTGCGCGACCTCAGCCTGCTCGGCTTGCACTCGCGCTTCGGCCTGCTGGCGCTCACGCTTCATGATGGCTTGCTCGGCCTTCCAGTCCGTCAGCGCATCGACATAATCGTCGTCGCTGGCGAAATTGGCCCGGGCCGGACGCGCTTTATCTTCAAGCGGTTGCGCTTGCGCTTCCATGGCCCTCAATTTGATCTCCAGGGCATCGGCACGCTGCTTTTCAGCGTCGGCTTTCGCCTCGGCTTCCCGGCGTTTGTGCGCGAGTTCCACGATCCGCTCTTGAGGGCTCTTTTTGGCGGGTTTCTGTTCCCCTCCTTCGGGCTTGTCGATACCCTCGGATTTTTCCTTGGGGTCCTCTGACGCGGGACCGGCGAGACTTGCCAAAAGGGTGTCCTGCGTGGTAACGCGGGACATCGACGCTTGACGTGCGTCAATCGAATCCACTTTTTCTGTGGTCTCTGTCATGGGTAACGTCCATTAACGAAATGAAACCCTTGCGGGTCTGCTGTAAGGCGACAGCATGCGCTTTCAGGCGGGAAATGCCTGTTGTTCAATCCAGTTGCGTGAGTTTCATGCCCGAGATGATGAATTCACAGTATTTATCGGGAAACGGGTCCGAAACGTCCACAAACCGATAGCTCGCGTCATAGCTGGCACGCGTGAAGGTGAAACTCACCGGGCCCTGAAAAAAAGGCCCCAAATCCGGGTCATCGCACACGTCCGCCATCAAATGGTCAACGCCGTCGAGGGTGTCGATGGTGTCGATGTTGAAGTCGCACCGGTAGTGCTTGTTGGGAATGAGCGCGGCCAGCGCAAAGTTAAAGCGGATGCCGCTGCCACTGTCCACAGGGTATTGCAATTCACACCGATACATATTGCTGCCCAAGTCCCACACCTGCGATTGAGCGTCAATGGGCGTGACCATCACGGGCAACAGGGGCAGCGGCGCGGGTGCGGGCACCCCATGCGGCGAATCAAACACGATGCCAATGCCAATGCCAATGGTGTTGGCCATGGCCGCTCAGATCTTGTTGGCATTGGGCACGCCTTTTTGAAGGGCGCGTTTTTCTTCGACTGCAATATTCGCTGTTGCAGCAATGATGGTTTCCTTCATCGATGTCTCATCGCGCATGGCGGTATTTTCCAGCATGGTGCGCGATGCAAGTTCCGCGCGCTCCTGTTCGCCCAGCTCCCTGAGATGAAGCCGATGCGTCTCGGCCTCTTCCATCGCGGACTGCTTTTGCATGTCCATCTGGACTTTGGCTTGGTAGCCAAACACCTTGGCATCCTTTTCTTGCTGAAGCATCTTCAATTGTTGTTGAAGTTGCTGCACCTGCCCCATCGCCTGCGCGAGCGCCTGTTTGGCCTTGGGGGGCAGGTCTTCGGGCAATTCCTTGTCAATCTGTGCAAATGGAATTGCCATTGCCACCCGGTCCGCCAGATCGTTGGCACCGGGCCAATCCATCTGGCGAATAATCAAGTCGCCCGCGATCTTCGGCAACTCCGGCATCGAAGCAATGAGCGCCATCATGTTGGTGGCCGCTTCGATGCGCTTGGTATCGTAGCCCGGCCCCGTGTCCATCACCACGTCATAACGCCCTACCGTGAGGTCGTTCAAAACCTTCTGTACGGCCATGAGCTGACCCGTCGCCTCTTGTTGCTGCGGCGTGTTGATCTGGGTGGCCTTCGGATTCCCGTCCTCCCCAATGATGCGAATGGTTCGCGCGGTATCGTAGTAGTAGGGGATCAGATCCAACAGAACAATCCCGACGCCCCGGATGGTGCGCGTCAGATTGTCGTAAAAATGAAAATTCGACAGGTCCGATTGCCCTTGTCGTTTGGACACCATCGCGCCCGATGTTTCATTGCCCTGGGCGCCCAAGGCCGGATCGAACATCCCCGCCACGGCCTTCAAGTCCTCACTCGCCGCCATTGCCGCGTTCACGGAGGCCGCGGGCACCGCTTGGGGTTGCTGGCGCACTGGAGGCGCCAGCGCTTGCCCGTCATCGCCCGTCACCACCTTGTATTTCAGGCTGGCGTAGTTCTTGACGTTGGCATTGTTCCACTCGTCCTCATGGCCCTCGTCCTGCCCTTCGGCCATGAGCCATGGGGCTTTGGGCGCGAGCGCGACAAACTCGGTCTCGGACGTGCGCCAGAAGTTGTACATCTTCTGCGGGTCCTTGAGATTGCGCACCATGCCGTAGCGAATGAGGCGCCCCCCCTGCAACAATTCCGCACCATAAACGGGCAGGACGGGGATGTATCGGCCCGGCCAGTCGCGCTTTTCCAGCTCCTCATTGTCCCCCGACAGAAGCGACCACTTGACTTGGCGCTTCATGGAGTCGCGTTCGTGGGCAATCGACAGCCCCGAGGCCTGCATGAATTCCTGCGAAGGAAGCTCCGACTTCCACACCGACATGCCGTTGGACAGCATCACCAGCTTGGCGGGGGTTTCTTCCACCCGCCAATATTCAGCGACCAGTACCTCATTTTTCTTGGCCGAGCCCGCAAGATCATCCATCCCCGGCGCGGCAAAATCAGAAACGACCTTGCCGGGATAACGACTCTCGTACTCCGACTTCTTCATTGGCTCGATCACCAGCACCCACGTGGCGTCCAGTCCGTCAGTCTGGGTGCTGGAAGGATCAAATTTGATGGAAAACGGATTGCGCACCCGCTCGATCATCAAATCCTGATCCCAACTCTTCTCATCGACATATTTGGCCAGTACCCGAATAAATCCCCAGCCCATGCGCACCTGAAAATCGGCTGCCGTGTCATAGGCACTGTCTGCGTTGCTGGAGACTTCGATGTGGCGAATCAAGCCCTCGATCACGCCGGAGACGACTTCATCGGCCCCATCCGCAACCGGATGCACCTTGATACGCGGGCGCTGTTGGCGCATGTTGTTGACCACCGAGCGAACAAAGGTGTCCGTCTTGTTGATGGTCAGGCATGGTCGACGGTCGAGTTGGCGCTGCATCTGGATGTCACTGGGCCATTGGTCGCCCGCAGCGAATTTCAGATCGTCATTGGCTGCTGCGGAGTTGCCGCCGTCTGCCTCGATCCACAATTGCATGCGCGCTCGGGCCTGCTCGCCAACCGTCTGATGCATCACTTCTTTTGCTTTTGTCGCCATTTCGCAGTCTCAATACAAAACAACCAGTTTGCTTGCCGTCGTTCCCGTGGCGTTCACACGAACACCGCCCACCGGAAAGATGCCCGCCGCCACGGCGGAAAAAAGCACCGTGTTGCTGTCCGCGCACGTCAAGTTGATGTCCCCCCCCACGCCCACATAGATCGCCCTGAAAGGGGGAACCTGATTGCTCACATCATTGGGCGTGATGGCGGCAGCCATTTGCGCCGTATTGGCGCTGGGCGAGACTTGATGGATCGGTGTGGGCATGCCATAACTCCTTTAGCCCATCCATCCGTTGGAGCTGGGCAGATGTGGGGGTGCAATCACGCGCTGTATCGTGGCGCTTTTCTGAGCGCGGCGCACGCCCTCGCAGGCATAGCGCAATGCGTCCAGGCAGTGGTTATCCTTGTCCGCCAAGATCGGCATCACCAATTGCGTGAGCGGGTCGGTCTTGTACGAATAAAGCGTTAATTCATCGATCAGATGCACGCAGCGCGAATGCACAACGATGTCGAACGATTTGAGCCATTCGACGCCCTCCTCCAGACTTCTCGCGCCTTTGACCGCGGACAGGATGCGCGGAAAGCCGTTCTTCCTCATATGGCTGATCGTCTCGGGCCGCGCCGAGTCGGCCACCATCGGCCACTTCTCGGCCTGCGGAATACTCATGAACAATTCAGGCAAGTTGACGATCTCGCAGCCCACCATGTAGGCCTCGTAATCCACGTACAGCGTGCGCCCCTCAATGTAGCAGCGAACCAGAACGCTCGGATCAATCGAGAAGCCCCAGTCGGCTCCGAGCCGAAACGTCACCCCTTCCGGGGCCTCAAAATCCTCGATTCGCCAGTTTTTGAACACCCGCGCTTCACTGTTCTTTTCGTACTGGCCCAACCAGATGTGCGTGTACTTGTCCAAATCGCGCGCGCGGTCGTACTCCATCTCGGCGCGAAGCACATCGGGGAAATAGGGGTTATCGAAAAAATTCGACTCCACCACGATTGCATCGGGAGGAGGAGCTTCGCCCCTTAAAAGGGTATCCACCGGGTCCGTCTCTTTGCGCGGGTTCCATGAGAACCACAGTTCCGAGTCTTTGGCGCGCAGAGTGGGCCGCAGCATGTCCAGCGACTTCTGACTCAGCGTCTGCGCCTCCTCCACCCATGCAATCTTGTAGCCCTCTAGCGACTTGATCGAGTCCGCTGTGTGATTGCGCATGCCCTGGAAGATGGTCACGCCCCCGAGATAGTTCTTGATCCGGGCGTCCAGCACTTCAAAGTAGGCCCCTGCGTTCATGCTCTCAATCTTGGATTCGAGAAGCTTTTTGACGGATTGATTCAGTGAGAGTTGATTCTCCCGAATACAGACGGCGTCGGTCTTTTCGGTCAATTGCCGTTCAATCAGCAGCTCAGCGAAAAAGTGCGACTTGCCGCTACCCCGACCGCCATGAATCCCCTTGTAGCGACTGCGCCCCAGCAAGGGCGCGAACGCTCTAGGTGTCTCCAGAATCAGTTCCATCAATCTTGGGATCGATCACGCGCCGCGTAATGATAGTGAGCGCTTGACCGTCCGGGCCTTGCAGCGTTTGTTCCGACTTTTCGCGCCAGTCAGCCGGGAAACGTGCCGCCATGGAACGTGACCAGATCGAGGCGTTGATGACTCCTTGCCCCGGCACGGAGATGATATTTTCCTGCCCGATATCCTCCCACCATGCTTGTGCGTGAGCCATCGCTTCTGTCATGGAACGTAAAAACTCGGGGTAATCATCTACCCAGTTGTCGATGGTCTTGCGGCTGATTTGCAGCTTCGCAGCCATCCATGTTTTTGACTTTCCCAATTTTCCCCATTGGATGACATCCTCGCAAAAGGCGACGTCATACAGGGTGGGGCGTCCCTCCTTAGCCATGATGGGTTCCTTTGCACAGCACAGAAGCGAGGGGCCGGGGTGCTTGATGTGCGAGCAGTTGCAGGTTCGTCATTTCTTGGTTTTGGATTTATTTTTGGACTGGCGAGCGACACTCAATGCGATGGCGACGGCCTGCTTTTGAGGTTTGTCAGCCTTCACTTCGCGTTTAATGTTCTCGCTTACCGTCTTTGGGGAATACCCTTGTTTGAGGGGCATGGTAGGGCCTTTCACGCGGGTTCACGGACTTCCACGCCGACCACATCGGCCTGGGTGATGAGGGCATAGCGCTTGCCGTCTTCCTTGAATTGCGGATATTCCAATTCTCCGAATCGGATGATGTCCCCGGCCTGCAAGGGGCGGATCGAATCCCCCGCGTCAAATTGCATGGGGATGGGGCGCAGCGTCTTGGGGTCCTTCTTGCCGGGGCCACAGGCGATGACCGTTCCCCGGTTATAGCTTTCGATGGCACCTGCCTTGGCGCGGAAGTGATCCGTCACGATGGGGATGATGAATCCGGGGATATTCGTCGGGATGGATTCGTCCAGTTCGACGATCACGCGGTCATGCAAGGGGCGCATCATTTCTTGGCTGGCTCCGGCTTTTTGTATTTATCGCGCAGCTTTTTGGGCAGGAGGTCACACAGCTTCATGACGTGGCAAGGAGTGCGGTGGGATCACTGGACGTCTGCGCCTCAGCGGCTTGGGCTTGGGGATCATCCCCCGATGGGGTCTTGTTCACCGAATAACCGAGCGAATGCAGGTGATCGATTTCCGCCTGCACCTGCGTTTCCTGGGCTTCCTGGGTTTTCACCTTTTCCAGATGGGCGGCAAAGAATGCATCCACTTCTGCGGGAAGTGCGCCAATCATGGTGCGAACGCGGGTAAAGAGTGATTCAATTTCAGCGGCGACGGACATAGGGTCTCTCCTGTATTGGGGGGATGAAGGCACGCGACATGCGAAAACCCCCCGGCGCATGGCTGCCCGAGGGTGCGTCGAAAAGATAAGAATCCGAACCGGACCATCGTTTATCACAGTGGGGCTGTCCCCTTGTGGCGCCTGTCCACCGATACACGAATGAAGTGGTTATAACCCAACTACAAACGGTTGCACATTTATTTTTCTGGTTTTCAATTCATCCAGCATTTCACTTTGCAACCAGCGATGTGCGCGCACCAGTCGGTTATAAAAAGTTTGATCCGGCGCGCGCGGGAATCCACGTTCCACAAAACCGGCAATGGTCCACGGTTTGTAATACATGGCAATGGTTGCGAACAATGATTCATCCTCATGGGCAAGCCGATCAACGGCCGTGGCGATGACGCTGTGATCTTGCGCGCTGTAGCCGGTGGGATCAATGCAGGAGGCGGGCGACTGGATAAAACTGAAGTCCAGGCTCTTTCGCGGATAACCCAGCGCCCCGGCGGCGGCTTTGATATCGCGAATGACCCATCTTTCGATCAATTCACAAAGTTCGCTGTAGGGATCAAGGCATCGCAGGCGCATGTTTCGGGGGCGACGGGTCATGGATTGATGGCTTTTGTCATTGCGTGTTCTTTTTCACTGGCTCAATGCTTTGATGGTATTGGCAAGCAGGTCCAATTCTTCGAGTTTACGCAGACGCATGGCGGATTTGTCGCCGTGAATGCCGCGCGGGCCTGTATGGCAGTCGGGGCAAAGGCTGACGGTGAGCCAATTGGATGCGCGCTGAGCCATGCCTTGATCCTCCCGGATGTGGTGGACGTGAACGCCATACGCGCCACAGCAGGCGCATGGGAGACAGGCGACGCGGGCCATGTGGCGCTTTTCGGCGTCGGTGGCGCGTGTCACAGGATTGCTCCCATTTCCTCGTCTGCGGCCTGCATCAAGGCCATCGGGCTCAATTCTAGAATCAATGCGCCAGCGCTGCCCTTTTCGCGGACCCAATCCACCGTGATGGGTTTGAATTGCCGGTCATCCATTTTGAGGGCTTTGGCGAATCCGTCGATGGCGGCTTTTGCGCTGGCGAGCATGTTGTCCACATCACGGCGGCGCAGGTCGGGCTGCACGAAGGTGAGGGACATGGCGATGTCGCAGGTGATCGGCGCCCACGCTTTGGCGGCCTGCTTGGTCAGGTAGTAGCAGGTATCCCGGTAAGTGGCGCGGATGCCCGAGATGGCGCGCCGGTCGTGGCGCCCGTTGGGGCTCAATTCCTTGGGCGGGAAGGGCAGGTGGACAATCATGCATGCGCCAGATAGTTCAGGCCGACGTCGCGCTCGACGGCCGTGGCATGCAGGAATTCCAGGAATTCGCTCATTTGCTTGACGCTGAATTGGCTGGTGCGGCGCCCGAGCATGACCATGCCGCCATCCATGCCCATGGCAACGCGCACCGATTCGCGGTCGAAGGCGGCGCTCAAGACATCTTTCCACTCATCCGGGCTCATCCAGACCATGACGCCATTGATGGGCCATTGGAGCTGATCGGCGAAGGCTTGCAGGATCGGCCACAGGGCCGCATTCTGCGAGAG
>Ga0137409_10002336_pt1 | contig 20392 bp, 15 predicted proteins | sample CZODoug1_16funga_FD_122059 | JGI IMG/M metagenome (GOLD analysis project Ga0137409, IMG submission 122059) | Vadose zone soil fungal communities from Angelo Coast Range Reserve, California, USA - CZODoug1_16fungal (Hybrid Assembly) | ecosystem: Environmental > Terrestrial > Soil > Vadose zone... | reverse complement strand
GATGTAGTTCCCTTTCTCAAGGAGCGTGATGTTGCATTCATCGGGCACGACTTCAATATTGATTGGAATCCGCGTCCCGGCTGGGGGGCCGCGGAGAATATCCCGGTGAACCCAGTCCACCAGGCGGTGCTGAACTGGATGGGCGTGAGTATCATCGAAAATCTGGATTTGGAAAAAGCGGTCGAGACGGCGAGGCGCATGAAGCGCTATGAATTCATGATCTCATTCGCGCCGCTACCAGTGGAGGGCGGCACCGGATCGCCGATCAATCCGTTGGCGATCTTCTAGGCCGCATTTCTCACGAAGGTGCATCGGACAGTTATTCTCACTTGGTTGTTTGATGAGTCGTATCGCATTTCGATGTAAAGCGGGTTTTGGTAGCACGGACTTCAGTCTGTGCGCCTTTGAATTGGGTTGTGCGTTCTTTCGCTAGTGAAAGACCCAAATCAAAACCACACAGGCTGGAGCCTGTGCTACTCGGCCTCGCTGGACCTGCGCGCGGCTGCATGCAAAGGAACGGGCCAACGGCATGAAGAATTCGCGTGAGAAATTCGCAGTCGGCACACAGTCGTGCTCGATACTTAGGCCCGATGATCCGATTCATGTGCAGCTACTTTTCGTCCACGCCGCTTGCGGGGTTGCCGATTAACTTGTCATATTTCTCCATCTCGGATGGTGAGCAGTACATCTCCATGACATCGGTATGGGGGTCTTGCAGCTTCATGGGGAACTTGTCCATAGCAACCCAAGGTCTTGTATACATCTTGGGGTCGTCAATCGTCACCGTGAGTTCCAAGTGGTCATGGTCAACGCGGTGGAATTGTTCCTCGACGCGCAGAGCGTCACTGATTGGACGGCCAGTAACATCGAGCCAGACTCGGTCTTCCGGCATCATCCCGACCGTCTGGACGACGAGCGTGGTATCGTCCGCCCACTTGCCCACCGAATAGCCATAAAACCGTGGCTCACGAATTTCCTTGCCCACTTGTACGCCTCCCTCAACCATTTTGGGGAGCTCTCGCCCGTCCGTCCAAATGACGCGCCACGTCTCCGCATATTCGTACAAGATCGCTACCTTGTACTCGTTCTGAAGGATCTGCGTCTGCCGCAGGTTATAAAAATTCGCGCGAGGGAAACCTATAGGTTCACACTTGTCCCTGGGATCGTCATAAAACGCTGGGAGAACTTGATCGGCCCCGATTAACGCATGATGGGACTTAAATGTTGCCAGACCCAAAGGAGTGTAAGGCAACTGATGTTCCGGCTTCCCATCATTTGGCACTGCCTTTACGCCATTCGCCTGGATTCCGTCCCCCGGTCCGTTGGCCGGTTCCCAGGTGCCAGAAATGTCATGGCGTGGAGCGCGGGCTGAGGCTGCCCTCTGATTGTTCACCGCTCCTGACTGCTGAGTCCCGGCGGTCTGACCGAACGCCAGGTAGGAGAAAGTCAGCCCTGCCAGAACGAGCTTCAAAACCATCAGGCGATCTAGCATTTTCGAAGCCCCTTTCGGAGACTCTGAGTTCCGATTGAACTCAGAGACTCTGCAGTTGCATTGAATTGAAACCGTCCTAGGAATAAGCTCAAGCAGCTAGACTCACCGGCCCGAACGACTCCTTAGGGCTTGGGATAACTTTCGGATTTGGTTTCGCCTGTTGAACCAGTGGTCGTTCCTCCTTGCGAACCGGCCGCAACGGGCACGGCGCCAAATCCGCTGCCTACTTTTTGGCCATTGGGGAGCACGACCTCTACGATACGCCCGATCGGCCGGCCATTCTTGACTGGCATCAGAGTCACGTTGACTTGATCCCCAGGTTTCACGGACTGTTTCGTCCAACCATTGTTGACCATGTCCGCCGGATTGCTGGTCTCGGCAAGCCAATGTTCGACCTCGCCTTTGTCATTCGTGACGTCGAACCTCAGAATGCAATGGGGATTGGCCCAGAACCATTCGACCACCGTTCCCTTCATGGAAATTCTTTTCGTCGTGTCGAACGCTGCGCCGCCATGATGTGCGATCAGTGGAACAGAAAGGAGCAAAAGGCCAACAACTACTGCGAAATTTTTCGCCAGCCGATTTCTCATAGAGACGCCCTCCATACAGAAAGTTAGTCCTAGTTTCCGGACATCGTTTTCGCGGATACCGACGGCACTGTCTTGCCGGCTTGCCAGACGGCGGACAACTTTTCGGTATTGTGAATATCGTCCAGCGGATTCGCGTCGAGCACAAGGAATTCCGCCCGCCGGCCGGCCTGTAAAGTTCCAAACTGTTTTGCGCCGCCCAAGATCTCTGCATTCGTCCGCGTGGCGGCGACGATGGCTTGCATGGGTGTGAGGCCCGCTTCGACCATCAGCTGCAATTCGCGATGTTCGGAGTAGCCTGGGAAACGCGTGGGGATTCCGGAATCGGTGCCAAACGCGATTTTGACGCCGGCATCGGAGAGGCTCTTCAAATTTTTCTCGGCCATTTCGAGTCCCGCTCTGTATTTGGCGATATCCGGATCTTTGCGGCCTTTTTCTACATTTTCCGGGCTTCGGATTATCGTCAAAGCTCCAGGCCCGAGCCCCGCCAGGAAAAACGGATCGTTCAGCCACTTTATGTTGTCGGCGTAAGCGAAGAGCAATTCGTCGCGGACGAGGGTGGGGATCAAGAAAACGGCGCGTGCTTTCATCGTCTTCATGACGTCATCATCCACGGGCTGGTCACGAATGCTGTGGGCGAATCCGTCGATACCCGCCGCAAGCAATGCTTTCGCGTCGCCCAAGTAAAATTCATGGGCGAAGACGCGGATATGCTGCTTATGAGCTTCGTCGATGATGGCTTGGTAGACGGCGGGCTGCATTTTGGTACCACGACCCAAACCGTCGTCCACCCACATTTTCACGTAATCGGGGTGATGCGCCGCGAGTTCGCGGATATCCGCGCGGGCTTCTTCCGGATTTTGTGGGCGGTAGCGATGGTCGGTGGGGTTCGATTTGCCGGTATATTCGAGGAAACCATGTCCCGCGGTAAACAGACGCGCGCCACTTACACTTCCGGCGCGCTGGGCGTCTCGTATGCTGTAGATCGGATCCTCGTCCTGTCCGAAGGAAGCAACAGTACCAACACCGTAAGAGAGGTATTTGTTAAGTTGCTTGACGACGTTCTCCTGCGTGTACTGTCCGGCCATGGAATCGGCGCCGTTCGAGGACAATCCGAGGTGGCCATGGAGATTGATAAGCGCAGGCATAACAGTCTTTCCGCTAAGGTCCCGGACGTCGGCGTCCTTGGGAATGGAAACGGTTCCCGCCTTTCCGGCGGCGACGATATGATCGCCATCGATGACGAGCACGGAGTTCTCGATGGCCGGCCGGCCTGTGCCATCAATCAGGCGAGCGCCTTTGAGGACGATTTGTGGCGTCTTGGACTGAGCGCCCGCGCGGGGGCAAGTGGCAAGCATGGCCAGAAAAATACACAAGATCACCCAAGCGTACGAACGATTGACGGTTTTCATCTTGTACCTCCCTGTTGACCGGGATACTAGTGCAGGCCGGAGCCCGCGTCAAACCCACTCAAGACCCTCGATTCGACTGCGAGACAATCAGTGGGATTCTTTGGCGCCCTCGTATCCCAGGCGCAGCATTCCTTCCTGCTTTCCGTTGACTGAGCCTCGGGTCAGCCATTCAAACGACGCGCGAAACAACAGCAGATGATTTTTCTCCCACATGGCGTTGTGCGACGAACAGGCCAGATCGATGAATATTTTCTGGTGCAAAGGTAGATCTGCGTACAGTTCCCGTACCCGCTCGGGCGAGACTTGCTTGTCATGCTCGCCGCTAACCATGAGTATCGGGATCTGCGTCTTGGCCACAATTTCTGCGTTCCAGCCCCAAGTCGTCACCAGCGGAGCACGCCGCACGCCGAGACCCCACGTGGCTCCGACCGGATCCGACTTGATCATTTCCGACCATACGCTTTCGCTGGCGGCCGAATCGTATTGATCCTGACAACCAACCTGGCGATCCCAATTTGCAGTGAACTCGTCGTGCGATTGTGTGTTCATCGCCGTGCCTTCAGTTGGGAGCTGCGTGGGAGCACTTGCCGACAACGCCCGAGTGTACGCAGGAGCTAGTAGGACCAACTTTTGCAATTTTTCCGGGTGCTGTGCGGCATACCCTGCGGCGCGCGGCCCGCCCAGCGACCACGCAACGAGGTTGATTTGGTTCGCGTGCCGCAGCGCACGAATATAGTCAACCACCGCGTTGATGTCGTTCCAATCGGACGCGATCGTAGTCATCTGATGCGGGTAACTTGGTGCACATGGAGCCGAGAGAAGGTTAGGAATGAAAGTCGTCTGCTGCTCGCGCGCAAGATTACAGGGATCATTCATGGCGGTAGGCCGGGTCGACCGGCCGTATCCAGACATGTCCATTGCGAACACGTCGAAGCCCGCCTGAGCGAGGTACGCCATCCAACTGTAGTCCTGGTATGGCACGTCGAACGCCACCTCTGCGGGCGTGCCCGCTCCATGAACGAACAGCGCTACCCGGTCCGATACGGATGCAACGCGAAGAGCCGTGCCTGCACGGACGCGTTCACGGACGTAAATCTGAGCGATTTGCCCGACCATGGAAGGCACGGTGGAGTTTACGGAAACATAGTGGTCGACCGTCAGCAGATGCTCGCCGTCATCAGCGATGGAGGACCTGGTGAGCAGAGTAATCACGCAAATGAAGATCGTTATGAGAAGCACTCGCAACACCATGCCACATCTGACCATAGTTCCTCCGTACGCTTCAAAGGGCCTCGGCTCGCAAGTTTGAGGTTAAGGCCAGATACCATAGGAGATCGCCCAAGTCCAGTGCGGGATTGTTGGATTGAGCTAGCGCGGCAGGACAGGCTCGCATCGATCTTCTGGAACGCAGCACAAGGCTCGAGAGACCAGTTATCGGGTGGCATTGAAAGACCAATCCAAGAACGAAGCCGTTCGGTGTATAGTTACGGTTTCCCACGAGCGTAAGAACGGAAATGCGATTCAAGCATCCATCCTGATTCACAACATTTAAGGACGAGGAGAGCTCATGAAAAAGCTTCTTTCGATTCTGAGTCTGGCAGCCGCTGGTTTGGTTCCTGTGGGCGTATCGCGGGCGCAATTGGCCGCACCGAATGAAACAGGCGTAACGATGGGCCACGTGCATCTAGTTGTTCAGGACTTGGAGGCCGGCAAGAAGTTCTGGTTGGCGATGGGGGCGACACCCACGAAGCTGGGCGCGAACGAGGTCATGAAATTTCCTGGTGTTTTGATCCTTCTCAGGAAGGGCGAGCCATCCGGTGGCTCCGTTGGATCGGTGGTGAATCACATCGGGTTCTATGTGCCGAACGTCCAGGAATCTGTGGCGAAATGGAAGGCCGCCGGACTGAAAACAGAACCGGGCCAAAGAGCGGGGCAGGCTTATGTGACCACCCCGGACGATCTGGTCCGGATCGAGATACTGGAAAACACATCGCTCACTGTCCCGATCGCATTTGACCACATCCATTTCTGGGTGACGGAACCCTCGATATTGGAAATGCAGTCCTGGTATGGCAAGATGTTTGGCGCAACACCTACCAAGCGAGGCCAGTTCGCAGCCGCGAACATACCTGGAGTGGCCCTGCTGATTGCAAAATCGGACACGGCAACCGTGCCGACCAAAGGACGAGGCCTCGACCATATCGGATTCGAGATCAAGGACCTCGAGGCGTTTTGCAAGAAGGCGGAAGCCAACGGAGTAAAGTTCGACATGCCCTTTACCAAGCGGCCCGAATTGGGTATTTCGCTGGCGTTTCTTACCGATCCCTGGGGAACTTACATTGAGTTGAATGAAGGTCTGAACCACTTGTAGAAACCCTTGGACTCGGTTTGGCCCGCTGCAAGCCGCAACACTCGCCCTGTCGCGGATTGACAGCAGGGCGAGATGAAAACTAAACTCCGCCTGGAGAATCTGCCGTTCGTTTCTGATTTTGCAGTGCATGTTTCGTGCGCAAGGCTCTGGCGCGGCGATGTAGCCGCTTGCAGGTCCGGGACATCCAATCGCTGAGGAGGATTAAAAAATTATGGTACGCAAGGCTTCGGCAGTCTGGAACGGTTCGCTGAAAGAAGGCAAGGGAACGATTTCGACCGATAGCGGCGTTCTCTCAAAAACGCAATATTCTTTTTCCACGCGATTTGAAAATGGCGCAGGCACGAATCCGGAGGAATTGATCGCTGCCGCGCACGCCGGATGCTTCACGATGGCGCTTTCGGCGCAACTCGGGAACGCAGGTATAACGCCGGAAAGCCTCGAAACCACCGCCGCCGTGACGCTCGAAAAACTCGATGCGGGTTTTACGATCACCAAAATCCATTTGGATGTCACCGGGAAAATTCCCGGCGCGGACCGGGCGGCGTTCGAGAAGGCAGCGCAAGATGCGAAGGCGGGCTGCCCCATTTCCCGATTGCTGAAGGCTGAGATCACGATGACCGCCCGATTGTCGGGTGATCGCGCCGTCAGCGCATAGAATTTCATCACGTGAGACAAGCCGGCGAAGCGGGAACCAAGTGCACCTTCGGCGGCTAGAGCCGATTTCAAGAAGCCTTCGGTTCGGCCGGGCTGATGGTTCGGTTGCCCTCACCACAAGAGCCCGGCTCTCCGAATTTGCTAGGTCCCCCCACCTCCGTGTAAAGCTTTGATTCCGCTCCGGTATTGCATTTCGTGGTTGACGCTGCGCATAAATGTGATATTGCTTTGCCCTGACTTTTCATCAACACAACTAAGGTCTGGTCGTCAAATCCGCGTTTCCTGCGAAAGGACACTTGCGATGTTTGAACAGGTTCTTGACCCGGCGGGAAACCTTTGGCTCACCGTCCTGATTTCGTTGGTCCCGCTGATTGCGTTGCTCTTCATGCTCGCTGTCCTGCGAATGACGGCCTGGCTTGCCACCATCCTTGTGGGAGTGGTCACGATTCCGTTGGGGGTCCTGGTGTGGCACGCGCCCCTCGTGAATTCATTGAAGTCTTATCTCTACGGGGGACTGACGGGGTTCTGGGTGATTAACTGGATCACGTTTTGGGGGATCACCATTTTTAATACGCTGGTGCTCACCGGCAACTTTGACCGATTCAAGAAGTGGATGATTCACCACGCAACCGCCGATATCCGAATTCAAACCATCATGATGGCATGGGCCTTTGGGGCCTTACTTGAAGGGCTCGTCGGCTTCGGTGTCCCTTGGGCCATCGTCGTGCCCATTCTGGTGAGTTTGGGGATTGCGGACCTGGATGCCATACGTGTTGCGGCGTTGGCGAACAACGCACCGGTTTCGTACGGGGCGCTGGGAGCGCCGATTCTGGGCCTGGCGGCAGTGACGGGGCTTCCCATGCTGGCCCTGTCCGCCTCCATTGGTGACGTTGTTGCCGTGCTTGCCTTGCTGCCGCCGTGGGTGCTGATCTACCTGGTGAGCGGACCGGAGGGAGTTAAGGAGGCTTGGCCACTGGCCATTGTCGGCTCGCTTTCGTACGTCTGTGGACAGTGGCCGGTCGCACATTTCCTCGGGCCCTATTTGCCTGACCTCAGCGGGGCGCTGGTTTCCTTCTGGGTTCTCTTCTTATTCGTGAAAGTGTGGCGTCCCAAGACGATCCGTGGGTACGGCGGCGCGCCGCTGCAATCAGCCCCGGTCAGAGCCTCAAATCACGAGGAATTGACATCAATCAAAGAGGCGCTTATTGCATGGATGCCTTACCTCGTGATCATCTTTATCGTAGTCGCATGGACTGGCCCCTGGCCCCGCCTGACGTTAGCGGTGCTGATTGTCCCCCTGTTACCCCTGGGCATCATGTACTTCTTAGTTGGGATTTCTCGGAGGAAGGCCCGGCTGACCAATATTATCGCCGGAATGATAATGCTCAATTTGCTCAATCTGGCCATGCACACGGACATTAATTCCTCCTTTCTGCGTCAAAATGGCGGCCTCCCGGGAATCAGTTGGTTCAAGCTTTCGGTCGTAGCCCGGTCCTCGGTCATACACGCCCCGATTTCCTCGACGTTCAATTTCAACCCGCTCAGCGGCGGTACAGCGATTCTGGTTTCCTGGCTGGTGATTCTGGCCATCCTGCGGCCAAGCTGGGAGACACTGAAGAAGGTCTTCTCCCGGACATTTCGCCAGATGTGGGGAGCGCTACTGGTGGCATTCTTTATTTTCGCCCTGGCATACGTCTTCGTTTATACGGGAATGGCAAACTCGCTGGCGTATGGCCTGTCGAAAATCGGATTATTCTTCGTGGTCTTGGCGCCGATTCTTGGGTGGATCGGCGTCGCCCTCTCCGGCAGCAATACAGCCACGAACGCAATGTTTGGCCCAGTTCAGGCGATGACTGGGAGGCTATTGAATCTGCCGGTTCTGATGCTACCATCGTTCAACTCGGTCGGCGCCGAGGTGGGAAAGCCGATCGCGCCTCAGACAGCCAGCGTCGGGGTTTCCACCAGCAAACTCGTACGCAGCGAGGGGCAGGTAATTCGGCACAATATGGGGTGGACCCTTATTATGCTCGCCTATCTGATCCTGATTGGCGTGCTCTTCTATTTCGTATTTCCGGATCGAATGACACTCTAGCGGCCGGTGATTAGTGGCTGGTGACCAGTGATTGGTGACTGGTGAAAACCTGAGCTAAGAGTAGCCGAGGAGAAATTTTAATCCAGACCTTACGCCGCAGACTCGAAAACGGATCCCCCAACACAACACAACAACGCCACAGTCGGGCGCATTTCCACCAGTCACCGGTCACCACTCACTCGCCACTAGCGGGCGTTGTGCGGAACAAATTGGAGTGACGCTCTGCGGATGATTTCATCTCCGATTTGATCGAGAGGAAGGATTTTCTCGGCCAAGCCGGCGCGCGCGACAAAACCGGGCATTCCCCAGACGACACTGGTGGCCTCATCCTGGACAATGACAGGCGCATTTTGCGCGCACAGTGCTTCACAACCTTTCAACCCGTCCTGTCCCATTCCAGTGAGAATGACACCGAGAGATTTCGCGCCAAAAGCCTCGGCGACCGAACGAAATAACACATCCACGGAAGGCCGGCAAAAGTTTTCGCGCGCTCCCTGGTTGGTGCGCAAGTGGATGCCCCCCTCTTCTTCCTTCACGACCATGTGGTAGTCCCCCGGCGCGATCCAGACGCAACCGGGCTCGAGCAATACGCCTGGCTCGCATTCGAGAACTGGCAGGGAGCACTTGACCGTGAGGCGTTTGGCAAGCAGCGCGGTAAAAATTGGCGGCATATGCTGTGCCACGACGACCGGCAGAGGGAATCCCTCGGGCAAAGCAGGTAAGAGTTTTGCGAGTGCCTCCGGCCCTCCGGTCGAAACGCCAATCGCGATAATTCCGGGACGCGTTGTGTGGGAAGAAAGTGGACGCGTTTGGATCTCGGCATGCCGATCTCTTTGAACAGGCCTGGAAGCGCGCGCGGCTGGCGTTTTCGCCGGGCTAGAAATTTGGCACAGCGATCTAATTTTGGGAATGAGCTCCCCGGTTATGCCCTCCGATGTAGCACCCATGTCCGAGTTGCTCGGCTTCGTGACGTAGTCGGTTGCGCCCAAGGAAAGCGCGTCGAGCGTGGCTTCCGCCCCTCGTTCAGTGAGGGTGCTGAACATGATGATGGGGACAAGGGGGAGAAGTTTGCGGATTTCCGGAATCGATTCCAGGCCGTTCATTTCCGGCATTTCAATGTCCAATAAAATGACGTCGGGACGCAGGGTTAAGAGTTTGGCCAAGGCCAATCGGCCGTTGCTGGCCGTGCCGACAACTTCCAAGTCGGGATCGCGCGAAAGCCCTTCTGAAAGCGCCTTCCGAACGACAACTGCGTCGTCCACGATCAATATGCGCGTTCTAAGTCGAGGTCCCAAACTTCACAGCCTTCCTCTACTCCAGGTTCGTCAGGAGTAAATGCGGTTGCCGGCAAACCGAACAGGATTTTTCAGCAGTGTCTCCAGTCATCAGGCGGGTTCTAATTCATGCCAGCGGTCCGCCGCATCTCGCGGCCATTGCCGTGCGCGTCGGCGGTGAGTTTGAATTGCTCGACTAGCCCGCGCAGTTGCGTGGACATCCGCGCCAGGGCATGGGCCGCCTTCATCGATTCGTGCGCGTTCGAGGACGTCCCTTGTGCCGCCTGCGCTACCCCCGTGATGTTCCGCGAGATTTCCGTCGACCCCTTGGCGGCTTCCGAGACGTTTCGCGACATCTCGTTCGTCGTCGCGCTTTGTTCCTCGACCGCTGTCGCGATCGTGCTCGAAATGTCGCTCAACTGGTTGATGACCGCGCCAATCGTCGCGATCGCGTCCACAGCTCCCTTCGTGTCCGTTTGGATCGCCGCGATCTTCTGGCTGATATCTTCGGTGGCCTTAGCGGTTTGCTTCGCCAGTTCCTTCACTTCGTTTGCCACGACCGCGAACCCCTTGCCCGCTTCCCCGGCCCGCGCGGCTTCAATCGTCGCATTCAGTGCCAGCAGGTTGGTCTGTTGCGCGATGGAGGTGATCACCTTGATGACTTGCCCAATTTCCGCGCTGGACACCCCTAGCTTGGAGATCGTCGCATTCGTCGTCTCCGCCGTTCTGACGGCTTCGCTGGCCACGCGCGCTGATTCGGTGGCGTTCTTGGCGATATCCTGAATCGTCGAGGTCATTTCTTCCGCGCCGGTGGCCACGGTCTGCAAATTGCGATTCACCAAGTCGGTCGCGGTGGAAACCACGTTGGCCTGCGTCGTGGTTTCTTCCGAGTTCGTGGTAATTTGCTGGCTGACCGCGGAGAATTCCTCGCTCGCGTTGGCCACCTGCTGCGCGCTCTCGGCAACCGATTCAATCGTGACCGCGATCTTGGTAAGAGCGCGATTCAGCGACTCTCCCATCTGGCCGATTTCGTCCTTGGAATCAATTTCGAGACGGGGGGTCAAATCCCCCTGGGCCACAGCTTCCAGGACAAGCATGACTTTGCTCAAAGGGCGGGTGATGAGAGCGGTGACCCAGAGTCCCCCGCTGATCGCCACGATTAAACCAATGAACACGCAAACGACCATTTCTTTTTGGGCGGTTTTCGCCAGTGCCGTGTTTTCTTCGCTCGCCTTCTGCGCGTCGGCGGCTTTAAAGGCTTCCATTTTCTCGACAGATCCCGCCACCCGGGAGGTGAGCTCGACCCATTTGTCGCTCCAGAGGATGTCCCATCCCTGTTCCGGTTTTCCGGCCTTCTTGGCCGCCATAATCTTTTTCATATATTCGTTGTACTCCTTTCTAGCGCCCAGGAAATCCTCCCACATCTTCTTCGCCTCAGGCGCCATGGTGCTGACGTCGTAGCCCGAGATGACTTCGTCGATATCGCCGTCAATGTCCTGGATCTGGACCTCGTAGTCCTGGCTATCCCCGGGCGTTCTCGCCTCCAAATCGTCCCGCAACGCTACTCGAAGCTTCTGAAAGTTGAGCTCCAGATGCGAGAGCACTGGTAATTGAGCCGTATTGTTTTTATAGAGATATTGGTCCGCCGCGGCGATTCGGCTTAGATTCCTGATTCCTGTCAGCCCAATCACTACGGCAATCAAGGCGACGAGCAGGAACCCGCCGATCAATTTGGTCCTCATTTTCATGTTCTTCAGCATCGCTGTTCACCTCTACCTTTTTCAGAGCGGCACGATTCGACTGCCGGCGGTGTGAATCACAATTTCGAACATCTTCCCGCCGGGCGCGCAGTCAGCGGAATGGATCACTTGGCGGCGACGGCTTCGAGGCTCGGCGCGGTTTCGCACGCTTTGTCGGTATCCAGCACGTGCAATAAATGTTTGTCGAGCTTGTGGACTCCGAGGATCAGCTCGCGGACTTTGCCCTGAAGCGTTTCGGGGGGGCGCTCGAAAGAGTCATCGTCGACTTCCACCACGTCGCCGATCTTGTCCACGAGGAGACTGACCGCGCCGTCTGCGGAGAGAATCACGACGTTCATGGGGAGCATATCCGCCGGGCGATTCGGCAATTCCAAGCGGCGGCGCAAATCAACGGCCATGACAATCTGCCCGCGGAGATTCATCAAGCCGCTGACCACATCAGGCGCCAAGGGAATGGCAGTCATTTCCAGATAGCGCATGACTTCCTGCACTTTCTGGAGCTCGACGCCAAACAGGAATTTGTCGAGATAAAACGTGCAGAACTGGTGTGGTTGTGCCATAGCTCAGTTGGAAACCTCGGCATGTTCGGTCTGTAAGCTGCGATTCTCGATGGAGAAACGCTTGATGGCGGGGATGTCCAGGAGTTCGGTAACACGCTCGTTGATAATGACGGAATATAGAACTCCCGCCCGGCTTGCCGGAGACTGCACATCCGCCCGGTCTTCGACGATGTCCAGAATACGTTCAACGACAATGCCGATGGTCTCGCCTTCGTCATTGCATACAAGCACTTGCAAGGGGCTGGAATCATGTTCGGCCAGACTTAGAGCCTGGCGAACTCGGACGCGCCTCTCTTCCAGCACACGGGCAAGGCGGATCAATGGCAAAATCTTTCCGCGGTATTGAATGACCCACTCATTGCCGGATTTTTCCACATGAGAGACCGGGAATTCTTCCAGGCGGGCGACGATAGCCAGTGGCAGTGCCATTCGGGAGTCGCCGGGCCCAGCAAAGAGAAGAAACGCATACTTTTTGATTTCTTTTTCGAGCAATTCGTCAGGATTGTCCGCCAATCCGCGGTCGCGGACTCCCGAAAGGACACTGGCGCTCTGCGCCAACCCGACGACATCCAGAATGAGCGAGACTTTCCCATCACCCATGATCGTGGCGCCGGCAAAAACCTTGATCCCCTTCAATTGTTTGCCCAGCGGTTTGACGACAATTTCCTCGGAATCATTGATCTCATCGACGACGAGGCCGAATATGTGGTCGTCCGCCTGCAGCACTACAAGGTTGATCGCCTCATTCTTCTCGTACTCGCTTCTTGCGTCCATAATGAGCCCGAGTTCCTGACTGAGATAGATCACGGGCAACAACTTCCCACGCATGCGATACACCGGGACGCCGTGGACCAGTTCAATGTCCTTGCGGACGCGATCGCCGTCCAACCGCACGAGTTCTTGAATGCTGACCTGGGGAATGGCAAACCGTTTGCCCGAGGCTTGCACGATGACGGCACGGACAATGGCAAGTGTCAGGGGAATCTTGATCTTGATCGCCGTTCCCTTCCCCGGAGAGCTTTGAATGTCCACGGTCCCATTTACTCTGTCGATGTGGGTCTTCACTACATCCATCCCCACGCCGCGTCCGGAAAGATTGGTGACTTTTTCCGCGGTGGAAAAACCGGGGAGGAAAATAAGGTTCAGCAGTTCACGATCGCTCATCTGCGTTCCCTGTTGGGGAGTAATCAGGCCACGCTCCAGAGCCTTGTTCTTCACGCGGACCGTGTCGATCCCGGCCCCGTCGTCCTTGATTTCAATCACCACCTGGCCGCCTTCATGGCAGGCGCCCAGTTTCAGGTGTCCTTCGGGCCGTTTTCCGTGCGCCACGCGTTGGTCCGGCATTTCGATGCCGTGATCCACCGAGTTGCGCACGATGTGGGTCAGAGGATCCTTGATTGCTTCGAGAAGGCTCTTATCGAGTTCCGTCTCCTTCCCTTCCATTTCAATCAGGACTTGCTTGCCACAGCCCTTGGCAACATCCCGGACCACGCGCGGGAACTTGTCAAACACATTGCTGATCGGCTGCATGCGGGTCTTCATCACCTCTCCTTGCAACTCGCTCGTCAGGAGATTCAGTTGTTGTGTTGAGTTGGTGAGAACGGGGTCGCTCTGCCGACCTGCGAATTGAGTGATCTGATTTCGCGTCAGGACGAGTTCCCCCACTAGATTCATGAGCCTGTCCAGGAGGTGCACATCCACGCGAATCGTATCTGCTGCAGCACTATTTGCCCTTGCTCCATCTTGTGTGCGTATTGCGGCCTGGACGTCCTCCTTGGAAACCGATCCGACTGAGACCAGGATTTCTCCGACCCGGCGTGAGTCTCCTTCCGCCTGCTCCACCAGAGCCCGTGCGAGAACATCGGGATTCACAAGACCACGTTCGACCAGCATTCCGCCAATCTTCCCGCTGAGGGGCCGGTGCTTCTTATCGTTGGTGGCCGTTGCTGCAGGGGACCCATCGGATTCCTGAGAAGCGGCGACAATTTCCTCTGCTTTTTCCCGCGCTGGCGACGGCTGGCCAAGTTTCGGCGCTACACCGTCTTCTCCTTTCTTTGGGGCAGTTTGACGCTTTTTTGAAGAATCCGCTGTTTTCGGCTCTCGCGAAGTTTTTGTCTCCGGTTTCTGCCCAGGGTGTTGCAATCGATTTAGGTTCTCAATCAGCTCCGGATAGTCCTCTTTGCCGTCCTGCCCGGAGGCTTGAATCTCTGACAGGATGGTCCGAATGGCGTCCACCATGGAGAGCAATCCACTGGTGAGATCCGCCGTCAGTGGGATCTTGCCGTCTCGAAGGAGGGAAAGAAGGCTCTCCCCCGCGTGAGCGACTTTTTCGAGCTTGCCGAAACCCAGGAACCCGCAACTGCCCTTTATCGTATGGATGGTCCGAAAGATGCTGGAGAGAAGGTCTTCAGAGGATGGATCCGACTCCAGCTTCACCAGTTCACTGTCAAGCCGGTCCAGATTTTCGATGCTTTCAACAAGGAATTCCTTGATTAGGTCATCCATAGCAATGCTCCGTTACCACGATCAATCTCTAGCAATTTGCGTTAAATCGGCCCAGCCCGCCGGCGCGGGAGGTCACACCCGCGCCCCTCGGAGGGACTCCGTGCGGACGCCAGCCTGCCCAAGTCATATAGGGTCAATCGGCCAATCGGGATTTTCACTTTAGTGGTGGGGATGGCCATATCCCAGGGACAATAGGAAAGGCCCCCCCTCAGCGTCCGACCGGGAAAAACACGGGTTCGCTACGCAAAGGATTCCGGGGCCACGCGTGCGGGACCCAAATCAATTCTTGGTTGCGGATTTCGCTTGTTTGTATCAACGGCTCCGCCCGAAGCCTCATACTTGAATTGGTCCACCAACTCTCGAAGTTCCGCGGACATTCTTCCCAAGTCCTGCGTGGCTTTCCGCAATTCTTGCGCCCCGAGAGAGGTACTCTGGGCCGCCTGAGCAACGACGGAAATGTTTTTGGTGATTTCGCCGGATCCTCTGGCTCCTTCCGCAACATTGCGGGTCATTTCGTTGGCCGTCGCACTCTGTTCCTCGACAGCGGTTGCGATGGTGGAGGAGATATCATTAATCTGGTTGATGATGGTGGTAACCGTAGCGATGGCCTCGACTGATTTTTTCGAATCGCCCTGAATCGCCTCCACCTTTCGGCTGATGTCCTCCGTCGCTTTTGCGGTCTGTTTTGCAAGTTCCTTCACTTCGTTGGCGACCACCGCGAACCCCTTGCCTGCCTCGCCGGCGCGCGCCGCTTCGATCGTCGCATTCAGAGCGAGCAGGTTGGTTTGTTCAGCGATCGAAGTAATTACCTTGATGACTTGACCGATTTCCACGCTGGAATCACCCAGCTTGCAAATTGTGCCGTTGGTTGTTTGCGCCACGGTGACAGCCTCTGCCGCCACGCGAGCCGCATCACTCGCATTTTTCGCGATCGCGGCAATGCTCACGCTCATTTCTTCGGTTCCCGTCGCCACGGTCTGGAGATTGTGGCTTACCTGCTCCGTAGCAGTCGAGGCTACGTTCGCTTGCAGCGTCGTCTGTTCCGAATTCTCGCTCATGTTGTGGCTAACGGACATGAGTTGTTCCACTGCGGAGGTCACGCTTTTTGCGCTCGAACCAACCTGAGCGATAACGTTCCTGAGCTTCCCGATCGAATCGTTGAACCAGCGCGCCATTTCACCCAATTCGTCGCCTTGGGAATCGTCCATCTGTTGCGTCAGGTCACCTCCAGCCAACTCCTTGAGCCGTTCGATGATGCTGCCCAATCGGCTGTTGATGCTTCGCGCCATAAGAAATGCGACCACGAACATCACCAGGGAAGAAATCAGACATAGCACGACGATGGTGAGCTTCGATCGGCTGACAACGTGGCCGGCATCAGCTTCCGAATGTGCGGATTCGGCCTGCAGTTTGTCATTGACGCCATCCATCATGTTCCGCAAATCCTGGTAGGCCTGCAAGGCGCCGCCCAGGAGGCCCATTGCGGAGGCTGCGTCCTTGCGGGAGCTGCTGATTTGAGTGGTTTTGCTGAAATAGTCTGACACCGCTTTATTTTCTTCGCGGAGACCCGCGCTGGCTTCGGCTCCTCGAGTCAACGAGATGGCTTTCCCCAACCGGTCATTCACGAGCTTCTGGTGATCGGCCAATTCACCCGCCGCCGTGTCTTGGGCGTCTCCGGCGGATTTCAGTATTTTGGAAAGATCCGCGCGGGTCAAATCCAGGAACTGGCTGGCCTCCATGTGCGCGCGAATCGCGGAACTGGTCGCAGACACATTTTGAACTCCGCCTGCGACCTGCAGGAGGCCTTGCAAACCAGTCAGCCCCAGGGCTACGGAGAACGCCAGTCCCAAAAAGCCTAGACCGTAGAGTTTGTGACGAATCGTAAGGTGCACGATATATCTCCCTGTATAGATCTATGGAAATTTCAGCACAACTTTCACCGAATCATCGACATCGCTCTTCTTGACGTAGCCTATCCCTCCTGGATTATCGGCGACCATCTGCTTGATCTGAGCCGCAGAACTGGCTTCCTTCGGGGGCGCCGACACTTGTCCGCTAAAGGTCGCCTCCAAAAAGAACTTGCCGTACTCCGCATCGCTCATCTTATAGATGTCGTGGAGGATGACGGCGCGTTCGGGCTGGCCAGGAGCCAGCATGAGGATAGTGACGCGCTTGCCGTTCGGCCATGTGGTTTTCTCACCCTTGAAAATTTTCTGCGCATTCCCCAACGAGAGATCGATGATGCTGTTGGTCTTGTTCACGATTACATCCACCTCATCCGCGGCGCTCGCCACGCGCAGGGGCGGAATATTGAGGCAGAGAACAGTCAGAAAAGAACTTGCCAGCAATAGCAATAAATTTCGCTTTTTCATGGTCTCTCCCTACTAGAAGGTGAAAGAAAACTGCGTGCCCATACTGTTATCGGTGGTCTTACCACGCTGTTGCATACGGTCGTATTGCAGCTTAAACGCCGAATGCTCCGAAAAGTCGTAACGGAGCCCGACAGTTGGACCGTTGCGGCGGCCGACAACAACACCGTCAGACGGGTCGCTGAAGATTGGATCGTCATCTCTTGCATTTATGTACGAATAACGAAAATACGGCCGGTAGCTGCCGAATTTGCGGGAGAATTGCGTGTAGAACCCCGGTGTGCGAAATGTTCCAGGGGCTCCCGCGGTAGTTCCCTGATGGCGAACCAGGAGGCCTTCGTTGAGGAACTCGTACTTGGAATCACGGTAAACGACGTGAGCAGCCATGATGTATTCGGCATGATTGATCGCGTCATCAAAAGTCAGATAGTCATGGTAAATGGAATAGCCGGCCTGCAATCCGGGAACCCAGCTCGGACGGGCAAACACAGCAAAGTTGAAGGATTTGCCGTTGTTAGTGTCCTGGGTGTTCTGGGCGGGATCGGACTTGAGCAAGTGCGCCCGTCCGTTTCCCACTTCGGCCACATAGTTCAGGCCAAGCATGCCGGAAGGAATCTTGCCGTGCGCAGTGACGCCCACCTCTTGCAACGGCAAGAAGCCCCCCTTGTCGTCAAACGCATACATATAAGGCCGCCCGATAGCGGTCTGGAACCACTCTCCTTGGTGATAGGCTGCATTGTAATAACCTATCGATGTGTGAAAACGCCCTATACCTATCGTGAAGTAGTCATTGTGATGGTACTGGAGCATGACTCTTTCGAGGTCGAGACCTATGCTGTTATCAGGCTGGGGTGTGAAGAGCACTTCTGCAAGCACCGACACCCGATCGGAAAGGCTGGATGTCATCAGCATGTCTAGTGAACCTAGATAGAAAGTGTTTGAAATTCCTTTGGCGTCGTTCGCGCGAAAACCCAGATCTCCGAACAAATGGAGTTGAGTACTGCTCATAAAGCTACTGTCCGGCGGTGGAGGTTCCGCGGGCCGTGCAGCGGCCACGACCGGAACGGGATTAGGCGCCGCGGAAGGCGCTGGGGCAGGCGAAGGTTCAGGATCAATCGCCGCTTGCTTCGCCTCGATTTCCTTCATACGGACCCGTAATTCCACGATCTCCTGCATCAACACCTGATTGGTGTGGATCAGCTGTTCGATTGCTACACGCTCTGTCTCCCTTTCCTCTTTTTCAACTTTCGCACTGTCGGCCCGCGCCGTCCACGCAGCGCCCTGGATCAGCACGCCAGCCAGCGCTAGCCGCCAAGCGAGTGTGAACACTCGACGGCTCAGTGTTCTTACCGGGGAATGGGCCGAAGCTGATCTCAGCATGATAGTCCCTCCATTTAAATGGTTGTCTAGCGTACTTATGCGAGCGCGGTAGATTCTCTCCGCACTCGCCGTGAGGTCTCGACAGCACCTCTCAGCGGAACGACCTGCCCAGACGCATCAGCGAATGCAACCACCGGCGAGCAAAGCTATCTTTGCAAAACTGGCGACGAACAAAGGCGCACCGGTTTCGCTATTTATCTCGCTGACCACAGTCCGTTCTGGATTTTGTATCGGCAAATCACCGGCACTGCTTGAGTCTTTTTGCAGGTCAAGTGACGTAATGGGCGGCCCGTGTTTTCCGTTCCATTATGGTCCGGAGATCTTCTCCCTCCGCAATTTACATTCAAGGCGCATACCGGACCAAACCCACGGAGCCGACTAATCCTTTTCATTCAAAGGGCCGATAACTCGGTTGCGACGCAGTCCATTTGTGGAAACAGAAGTAACCAAGTTCCGGTTGTTTTTTACTGCGGGGGTAATGATGAAGAAACTTTTGCCACTGGCGGCCATACTTCTAGTTACTGCCAGCGTAGATGCGCAGGAATTCGTCAAAAGTCAGCCAGCAGGAAGAACTCCCAAGGTGTGTTCGGCAATGTCAGGCGGATTGGTGGGCGAAACTGCCGCGACCGCTCGAGAATTGGTGACCTTCCGTGATCCGAAGTGGACATTGCTGACGATCGCGCAAATTGCCGCCGCGACAGCCGACGCGGAGACGAGTCTCCATAATTTTCGGAGCTGCTCGACATGCGTGGAAACCGGGATTTCGAGGTTGGTTGTCGGCAGCCGGCCCGACGTGCACAAGTATGCCATCGCGGGACTCGTTGAGATCGGCGTGGAAGCGGTCACGGCCCACTATCTTCGCAATCATGGCCCCGCGCAAAAATGGTATCGGCGATATATTTGGACACTGCCTCAGACTTTTTCTCTTTACGAACACACACGCGCCGATTTTCACAACGTAGACCTCAAATTGAGATGCGACGACACGGGCTTGCATTGTTTCTGAGGCCTGGAACTGCGCGGGAGTGTGTAGGGAACCGGATGCCGGGTGGAGCGCCTTCGTGCCCAACCACTACGGGATCGCTGGGGCGACATAAGGGAACGTGCGCGCAAAAAACCACATCAAAAACAGCACCAGCACGAAGTTGATGAGGAAGTAGACCAGCCCGTAGCCGATCAAATCCCGCGCCCGTACTTTGAGGAGTCCTAGAAGAGGAAGCATCCAGAACGGATTGATCAGATTCGGCAGTGCTTCGGAGGTGTTATAGATCTGCACGACCCAGCCGAGGTTCACGTGAAGATCCTTGGCGGCCTGCAAAACGTAGGGAGCTTCGATAATCCATTTGCCGCCGCCTGAGGGCACGAACATCCCCAAAATAGCGGAATAGACGGAAACCACGATCGGGTACGTGTTCGTCGACGAAAAACTCACAAAAAAGTGGGCCAGATCTCTGGACATGGACGACAGGGTGATGATTCCGAAAATCCCTCCGTAGAATGGGAACTGGATCAGGACTCCCGCGGTCGAAGGAACCGCATTGTTCACAGCTCGGATGAACGACCGAGGCCTCCAGTGCAGCAGCAATCCCAACATCAGGAACAGGAGATTGTATGTGTTTAGGTCCAGCGCAGCGAGAGGACCTCGTGCTGTCAGGACTTGCGCGAGATAAGCCATCCCGATCGCGCCGACTACAAGGGACAGTACTGGCGCGTACTCGAGCCACTCGGCAGGAGCGCGGCGTGCTTCCAGACTTTGCAGTTCGAGTCCCTCGGTGACGCCGAACGATTTAGCGGTCTTGGTTGAGCTCACCGGCGCGGACAGATACGCCACGACGACGCCAGCAAACATGAGTATGGCGGCGGTTGACACACTCTGCCAGCTATAGATGGTCTCTTTAAGGGGGATCACACCGCTGATTTTGACCAGCGCCGCAGG
>Ga0137409_10002333_pt1 | contig 20409 bp, 11 predicted proteins | sample CZODoug1_16funga_FD_122059 | JGI IMG/M metagenome (GOLD analysis project Ga0137409, IMG submission 122059) | Vadose zone soil fungal communities from Angelo Coast Range Reserve, California, USA - CZODoug1_16fungal (Hybrid Assembly) | ecosystem: Environmental > Terrestrial > Soil > Vadose zone... | reverse complement strand
GGCGAATTTGGCGACGGCCGGTTGGACGAGGCTCCATTCCACCGAAAAATCGCCGATGCCCGGTTCCAGGATGACCGTCGGCTGTCCCGCGCGCGCCTCGCTTGTGCAATTAAGGTGCAAGCGCCAGCCGCCCACATCCACCAATTTGCCGGGCGGAGGCAGCGGCGGCGCGGATTCGTTCTGCGCCTGAATGGCCGTGGCGTGAAGCAGCATTAGCAACGCTGCCCAAGCCAGGACAGGTAACGAAAGCCGAACATCCCTTTTCATCTTATGCTTCTCCCTATTCATTCATTACGATGAACAATGCCACGGGCTTGTCCCGTGGATCGTTACGTTATTTGCCAAAATAGACTGGCAACGCGCCCTGGATGCCACGGGCTTGTCTCGCTGCCTACGAACTACGGACCATCGCGGCGACGGTGGCGGCTGCCATAGCAAGCTGATGGTCCTTGGTCCAGGGAGGGCCGATGGACCGGCGGATCTGCTGGAAGTGTGTGGCGAGATCAGCGACTTGCAAGACCTCCCGCGCCGCGTCGAATACTGCCTTGGCGTTGTACCAGTGCACGTTCCAACCGCGCGCCTCGGCTGCGCCGGCGAGTGCCCTGCGATACATGACCCAGTCTGCGGCGTTCCGGGCCCGATAGTTGGTGATGCGCTCGGCAATGGTGGGCGGGAGCGGTGGACATTCGCGGAGGGCGATGCCAACGATGCGCTCGGGCAGAGCGGTAGCGACCGCCTCCAAGGCGAGGATCGCGTGCTTATCGGCCGAGTCTCGCACCTTCTCGACCAGAGCGACGGCTTCATCAATCGGAAGGGTTTGGCCCTCGTGGTGGTGAGGAATGCTCGGAAGGCGCTTGTCCACTAGCTCGACATTGCGGCGATCAATCAGAGTTCCGTCGGAAGCGACGGTTACGAGCACCGCCCATCCGCCGTGATCTGACACGCCGACGATTGCATCGGGTCCCGACACAGCGGCGTACTCATGTGAGGGCCGTGCCGGCGCTGGGGGTGTCTTGTGGCGCATAAGAAAGGATTTCATACGGGAAATCGTTTGTTACGGACGCGAGGCTAACGTTTCGGTGAGCCAATCGGCCATCCGTTGCCACAGATCAAGCACATTCGCGCGATGCGCAATGGTGTGTCCTTCGCCTTGATAGCGCACGAGGCGGGCGCGTTTGTCCTGGCGATAGAGGGCGGTGAAAAACTCTTCCGCTTGCTGAATCGGGATGAAATCCTGATCGCCATGCACCAGCATCAGTGGCGTAGTGACTTTGTTCGCCTGCAACACGGCGCTGTTCTCGCGGTAACGGTCAGGCTGCGCCCAGGGTGGCCCGTCCATTCCCATCACGCCTTTTTCCATTTGCAGCATGCGCAAAGCCTGCCCCCTCTCAGGACGCCCGGCATCGCCGTAGCGATATTGCCCATACAGTGTGCCGTAGAGGCTCACGAAATTGGCAAAGCTGGCGCTTGCAATCGCTGAGCGAAATCGGTTGGTTTGCGTAAGCAAGCCAAGCACGGCGAAACCTCCGTCGCTCTGCCCCAGCACGGCAATCCGATCAGGATCGGCAATGCCGTGCGCGATGACGGCGTCAAGAGCAGGCAAGACACCGAGCGGGAGATGTTGCAAGGAATGTGATTCAGTCGGCGTCTTTGCCGCTGGCATGCTTGGCAGCAGCACGGCGTATCCGAGCGCTGCGAAAAGTTGCGGATGCTCGAAATCCGTCTGATGCGGCGAGAAGGAGGATGGCGCAGTTGCGCCGTAAACCAGCCCCGGATAGACGATGGTCACGACGGGCAGTTTCGTCCCCTTCGCATAATTAGGCGGCAGTAACAACCAGGCCGTGAGCGGCGTGCCGTCCGTCGCCACGTACTTGATCGGCTCGGCAGAGCCAAGTTTCCGGTCACGCATCCATTCGTTGGCTTGCCAAATCTCAGACGATGATGACAAAGGCCGCCCATTCCCACCTGCCAACCACAGATGCGCGCCATCGGATGCGCGCGCCATAAAAAGGGCGGCATCACTGGTGGGCGCGACGGAGAGTCGCCGCGCGTCCGGACGTGGCGCAGGAATTTCGATGTTAGTGGCTTGCGCGGGTCGCGGCGGCGCGGGCATTGACGATGGTTCGACTTCCGCGCCGGTTTGCAGATTGATGACGTGGCGTTCCGTGCCCCAATTCACCGCGTCGTAACCAGCATCTGCGGTTTTTGCCGCGAAGTAAGACGAAACTGGCAACCCCGGTTTTTCGCGGAGAAACGCGAGCAACCGTTGATCCGCCGATACGGAAACGCGATGGATATTGCCCCGCACAAGCGTCCGGCGCGCGCCTGTTCGCAGGTCTGCCAACACCAGCCGCGCGCTCGGCGCGTCGGGTTTTACAGCGCTGCCCGATTCCAGCGTCGAAACTGTAGGCAAACGCCCTTCCATTGCGCGCTGCCAGCCCGCAGCAACGTTGCGACCGCGCAAGATGCGGTAGTAGAGCAAGCCGCTCTTCTCTGCGCCGCTCTCCCACGCCAACACCGCAAGACGATCTCCTCCCACCCAAACCAGCGGCGGGTCTGTGATGCCAACCCGAACATCGAGATCATTGAGCAAGCGCGGCAGTGGCGTTCCAACTGTCCACACCCAAGCTCGCACCACCACCTGCGCATCTACCGAAAGAAAAGCCAGGCGCCGCCCATCGGGCGACCAGACGGCATTGAAGAAACTGAGATTCGCGCCCGCCTTAGAACTGAGCGTGCGTAACGTGCGGGCGCGGACATCCAGCAAACGAATTTCGCTCGTCGCCGCAGTGCGATCCAGCGTGCGGCCAGGCCGCACAATCTCTATCGCTGCATAACGGCCATCGGGCGACCACGCCACATTTCCCACCTGCCACACACGGAAGAGGTCTTCCGGCTGAAACAGCCGCGGCGCGGATTGCGCCTGGGCTGCCAATGACAAGGTAAGCGCCATCATCAGCATTCGCACGCCGTAGTGCAGGTCTTGTACGAGAGTTTGCATAATCTCCACTCAGAAGCTCCAGGTATAGTTCCCGCCCAATGGCTCGTTGTGTTGCTGCTTGCGCGCCATTGAGCCGCGTTGATGAGCAAGCCTTGCTTGAACCGCAGTTGAATTTCTCTGACGCGCTCGAAGTTTTCAAGTGGACTGCCGCGCAACACGATAAAACTTGCTTCATAGCCTTCGCGCAAATGTCCGATTTTTCGACGCGGGAAGATGGTTTGCGCCGCCGTGACGCTCCACATCTTGAGCAGTTCAGCATTATCAAAGACATTCAGCGACTTCAAATACAGCGCCTCTTCAACCGAAGTAGTCGTATAGTTGTCGCTGCCGACGGCTAACCGAACGCCGTGCTGTTTTAATAGCTGTAAGTTTTTGCGTTGCGCGGACTGCACCTTAGCGAGCGCTTCGTCTTTGGCAAAAAACTTTGCGAGATTGGCAGTCGTGACGACTACAGTACCTTGTCTTGCGGCGCGTTTTGCGTCTTCCGCCGTGATTAAATAATCCGCCTCATTTGTGCCTTGATCGAACTTGATACCGGGAAGATGATTTATCTCGTCCACACCGGCGCGCACGGCGACGGCGAAATCGGCGGCCGAATTGACGTGAGTCGAGACGCGCAACCTTGCCGCGTGCGCCTGTTTGACGATGCGCGGCATGAGTTGCGGATCAAGTCCGTTATAACCGAAAAGAGTCGGGGTCTCGCGCCTTTTGGCAAAGCTCTGGCTATGACAGAGGATGGTTTTAATGAAATCGGGTTTGCCCGCCAGTATTCGTTCCCACTTGGCAAGCAAATCCGCTTCGCTTTCGATGATAAAGAAGCCTTTGCCATCGTGTTCCGCAACACTCGGGGCGGCGACGCCTGCTTGTTTGAATGAATCCAGCAGCATGCCTATCGGGTGTCCGTCGCGGCTGGTCAACACGCCGTTCGAGAAAGCGACGTCAACCGAATCAGGACGATTGACAAATTCGCGGCGGAGTATCGCCGCATTGTCCGCGGGGTTAGCCGGAATTTTGACATAGAAGATTCCGGCGGCGAGATAACGCTGAATCATTCGTTGGGTAAATTCACCATTCAAATAAACAGCGCTACCCAAATTGTGATTATGCGCTTCGGCAAACGGCGGCACGACAAAGCCGTCTGCAAGGTCAATCGTTTCGTCAACCTTGGACGGTCTTCTCTTTGTCAATATTCCGCCGACTGAATAAAAAGTTTGCCGTTGAAACTTTTTGCCGTCGAACCATTGCCCGTTGATGAACTGGTAAATTTTACGGCTTAAATCGTTCGATTGAGGTTGAGAGAAGACATGAATTGACTGAGAGGACGAGAGCAACCACAAGATCAAGAAGAAAGCCGTTAGCTTAGATACGTTCCTCATAACTGTAACTCAAGCATTATTCCTTGCAAAAAAGAAAGCAATACAATGTCGGGCATCACCGGGGCGCGCGAACAGTATTGGCCCTCCATAGGAGCCTGCCTTCGCGCGCTCCTGCGCACGCCATTGTTAGACATCTCCCCTTGTCCCTTCTTCATTCTTTCCCATTCCAGCGGTCAACAAAACAACTCCCGCAATTATTGCCATGTCTGCAACATTGAATATCCCCGTCCTGACAGGCCCTATGCCTATGCTTACAAAATCTATGACTCGCCCTTCATTGACAATTCGATCTATCAGGTTGCCTATTCCACCACCCGTTACCAACGCCAACCCCGTTAATTGCGCCAGATCAACGCTCCAGTTTTTTAGAATGAGCCAGATCATCAAAGCCATCAGCGCCCCTGCCAAAACAGTGAAGAGCCAAAAGCGGAGGCCGCTGGGAAGCCCTGCTCCCGCGCCCAAGAATGCGCCGGGATTCTCTGTGTATTCAAATATAATGAGGTCATTAAGAAGTGGTATCGGGTCTGATGTAGCTAACAGCTTTTTGGCGGCAGATTTTGTGGCTTGGTCGCACCCGACACAGGAAAGCAACACGGCAAGAAGAAAAGTGAACTTCAATCCTTTTATCATATCTTCCTCTGGAGATGCTGGATGTTGGACGTTGGGCAAGTACCCCAGCATCCAACATCCAGCATCTATTCAAATCTCAAAGCAATCATCGGATCAACCTTCGCGGCCTTGAAGCCGTAGTGTTCCTCCGGCATCTTCTCCGCCAGCTTGGTGAGGTTGTTTTTGACGATGGTATGCGATGCGCCCTTTCATTCAAGCGTCATTGCTCGCATCTGAGAGCGACCAGCGGGTCAGTGCGTGCAGCCCGCCGCGCGGGCAGGTAATTGGCCAACAAGACCACGCCCGCCAGCAGCAGCGCCGCGCCCGCGAAGCTCAACGGATCGGTCGCTGTCACATCGTAGAGAAAGCTCTTCACCAATCGCGTGGCCGCTACCGCTCCGCCCAGCCCCAGCGCCAAACCAATTATCACCACGGTCATGCCTTCGACCAGCACTTGCCGGAGTATGTCACGACTTTGCGCGCCCAGCGCCAGGCGGATGCCGATCTCGCGCGTGCGGCGATTGACCGCGTAGGCCATCACGCCGTACAAACCCACGCTGGCGAGTCCGAGCGCCAACAACCCGAACACCGTCAGCAGCGTGGCCGCCATGCGCGAGGTGTAGAGGGAACTGTTCTTCTGCTCTTCCAGCGTCCTGATGTTATAGACCGGCAGGTTCGTGTCGAGCGCCTGCACCTCACTTCGCACCGCGGCGATCATTGCTCCCGGCTCGCCAGTCGTGCGAACGTGCAGGCTCATGTCCCCCCGATAACGCTGCAAAAACGGCGTGAAGACGGCGGGACGCAATTCCTCCGTCAGCCTGCGGTACTTGCTGTCCTTGACGACGCCGACGATTTCTCTGACCGACTCATCCGGCGCGCGCCCGACGATCACACGCCGGCCAACAGGATTCTGGCCGGGCCAGAAGCGGCGCGCCGCCGCCTCGTTGATAATCGCGACCGGCGGCGCGTTGGTCGTATCCGACGGACTGAATTCTCGTCCGTCGAGCAGCGGAATCTTCATCGTCCGAAAGTAATCGGCGCCGATTTGATTGAAGTCCGAACTCAGGTCCTCGCCGGCTTTGGGCGCATACCCCTCCGCCCTCATCATCGCGCCAAACCCATCGCCCAGCGCGATTTGCGTCGCCAGGCTCACCGCTTCCACTCCGCGCAACTGCTGGACCCGTTCGAGAAGCTCCGAGTAGAACTGCAGCCCGCGCTCTTTGCTGTAGCCGCTCAAGCTCACGTCCACCGACATAACCAGCACTTTGGCCGGGTCGAAACCCGCGTCAATGGCCTGCAAATTCTGCAAGCTTCGCACACACAAACCCGCGCCGATGAGAACCATCAGTGACAACGCCACTTGCCCCACCACCAGCAGATTGCGCAGGCTCAAGCGGCGTACCCTGTTGCCGAGCAGAGTTGATTCGTCTTTCAGGGCGGAGACCAGGTCTGGCCGGGAGGCGCGAACAGCCGGCGCCAGGCCGAAGAGGATTCCGGTCAGCAACGAGATGACGAGCGTAAAGCCGAGCACGCGCCAGTCGAGCCGGTTATCGAGCGTCAGCGTCGTGAAGGTGTTGGGTGGCGTAAAGCTGACGATCAAGCCGCTGATGGACGAGGCCAGCGCCAGTCCCGCGCCGCCGCCGAGCGTTGCCAGCAGCATGCTTTCGGTCAGCAACTGCCGGATCAGTCTCCCACGACCGGCTCCGACGGCCAGCCGGACGGCGATCTCTTTCCGGCGTGCGCCGGCGCGCGCCAATAGCAGATTAGCAACGTTGGCGCAGGCGATCAGCAAGATCAGCCCCACCGTCGCCATCAACATCTGCAAGGGGAATCGGATATCACGAAGCAAGTTCGTATGCCCACGACTGCCGTCTTCAATCAGGAATTCCGGTTCAACTCGCGGACTGCCGTCCGCATTGGGATGCGCCCTGGCGACCTGACTTCCCAGCGTGGTCATGGCGGCTGCGGCCTGCTCCCGGCTGACGCCCGGCTTCAGGCGGCCAAGCAGGTGAAGCCAGCCCGAGCTGCGGCTGCGCGGACCGAACAGCAGGTCCGGGTTTGTGGAAGGTAATGCCTGACCCAGCATCATAATGGGGACGTAAACGTCCGGCGGGCTACTTGCAATCGTGCCTGTGAACTCCGGGGGCGCGATTCCTACTACTGTAAACGGGTAGCCGTTCACATTCACGACCTTTCCCATTAGCCCGGGGTCGGCGCCAAACCGCCGCTGCCACAACCCGTAACTAAGCACGACGACCGGATGGGCGCCGGGCGTTTTATCTTCCTCCGGCAGGAAGCCACGGCCTAGCGCAGGCTGCACGCGCAGCGCGGTGAAGTAATTGCCCGAAACGATCATCCCCTGAATCCGCTCGGCCTGACCGCGCTCGCTGAGCGTCAAAGCGCGCTGGTAGTAGCACACGAGACTTTCAAAGACCTCATTCCGGTCACGATAGTCAACAAAGTCAGGGTAGTTGGAGGTTGTGCTGACGCCCGTGCCGCGACTTGCGTTGACGACAACGAGCCGTTCCGGTTCCTCGACCGGCAGCTTCCTGATCAGCGCTTTATCAACCAAGCTGAAGATCGCCGTATTGGCGCCAATGCCTAACGCCAGCGTCAACGCTGTAATCAAAGTGAAGCCGGGCTGTTTCATCAACATCCGCGCGCCGAAGCGCAAGTCTTGCCACAGGTCTGCAATCATATTGGTCCTCCGATTGGTTCCCAAGACAATAGGTTCCGGCGCGCACTGCCGCTCCACGCGCCGCAGTTCCCGCGCCAGCAAATCATTTTTGTTCAAGTCTGTCAGCACTTGGCGCTGCGCTTCGGCTTCACTCACCCCACACGCCAACAACTCCTCATAGGATTCATCGAGATGTTGCGCGAGTTCTTCAACGATGGCGTTCTCGCGTGTTGGCGCAAGTTGTAGCCTTGCCAGCCGCCGTCTGATTTCTGGTTTCCAGTTAGGCATCATTGAATTACTCGATGTCGTTCACTCGACGCGTAACGCGATCATCGGATCAACCTTCGTTGCCCGCCGCGCCGGTAGCCAGCAGGCCACGAGCGTCACCACGACGAGCAACAGCGCGATGAGCGTGAAGGTGGCCGGGTCGGTCGCACTGACATTGAAGAGCAAGGTCTTGAGCAAGCGCGTCAAAGCCAGCGCGCCAACCAGCCCAATGCCTATGCCCAGCAGCGCCAATTTCAGCCCTTGTCTGATGACCAGTTTCAGCACGTCGCGCCCTTGTGCGCCGAGCGCCAGGCGAATGCCAAACTCCTGCGTGCGTTGGGCGACGGAATAGGCGAGGACGCTGTAAATGCCCACCGCCGCCAACAACAGCGCGATACCCGCGAAAAGGCTCAACAGCAAGGCATACAAACGCGGCTCGGCCACCTGTTCGGCGAGCGTTTTTGACAGGGCTTTGGTCCTTGATTCAGGCAAGGCCGGATTGACCGACCAGATGGCTTGTTGCACTGCGCTTTTTACCGTGAGCGGGTCAGGGTGGATTGAGCGCACGAGTAGTGAACCGCTTTGCCAGGGGATCTGCGCAAAGGGGACGAGGATTTCCGGCTTGGCTGGCTTATTGGGCTCTTCCTGTTTGACATCGCCGACGACGCCGACGATCTCGCGCGTGAGACGCTGATTCGTGTAGTAGGCGATGACCAGCTTCTGCCCGATGGGGTTTTCGCCCGCGAAATACTGCCGTGCCATTGTCTTGTTGATGAGCGCGACCGGCGACGCATTTGGCAGATCGCGGTCATCAAAGTTGCGCCCGACCAGCAGCGGCGTCTTGAGCGTCCGCAAATAGTTTGGGCTGATGGCGCTATACGCCGCCATCACATCGCCATTGGGCAGCGGCTGGTTTTCGCGGTTGAAAGGAAAGTTCACCCCGCCCGGCGTCGGGTAACTCATCAGGGCGACTGAAGCGACGCCGGGCGCGGCGGCGATGCGTTCCATCACCTGCTCGGCAAAGGCGTATTTGTTTTCTGCCGGGAGCGAGAGCGAGACCGTCATTAGCCCCTGAGGATCGTAACCCGGATCAACTTTGAGCATGCGCGCGAAGCTGTTAAGGAGTAACCCCGCGCCGACGAGCAAAACCAGCGCCAGCGCGACCTCGGCCACCACCAGCGCGTGGCGCGTGCGTTGGTGGCCTGCGCTGCTGCCGCGACTGCTCTGCTTCAGTGACTCGTTGACATCGGTCTTGGCTGCTTGCCAACCGGGCGCGAGGCCAAAGATCACGCCCGTCAGGCACGAGACAACAAGCGTGAAGAGCAGCACACTACGATCAATGCGGATTTCGTTGCGCATTTCCGCCAGCGCGCGAAAGCTAAAATTGAATTCGGGCAGCAAGCGCGTCAACACATCCACGCCCCAGACGGCGAGCAAGAAGCCTAAAGCGCCGCCCAGGACGGCGAGCAGCAAGCTTTCCGCCAATAGTTGCCGGATCAGCGTCCAGCGCGCCGCGCCGAGCGCCAATCGGATGGCCATCTCCTTGCGCCGGGTCGCAGCGGCGGTGAGCAGCAGGTTGGCGACATTCGCACACGCAATCAGCAGGACGAAAGCGACCGCGCCCAGCAATACCAGCAAGGCCTTCCGGCTGTCTTGTACCAACGACTCGCGCCAATCGGTGAGCAAGGCTGTGCGGCCCTGATTATCTTTCGGAAAGGCTTCAGCCAGCCGCCCCGTGATAGCCTTCAATTCGGCCTGCGCTGATTCAAGTGTTTGATCCGGTTTGATTCGCCCGACGACCTGAAAATAGCGGGCAGTGCGAGACTTCATCTCGCCGCTGTCGCGTTTGAGCGTCGTCCAGACCTCGGCATAGCTTGGGAATTTGAATTCGGGCGGCATCACGCCGACGACTGTTATTGCGCCAATGTTGGTCTCGAGCGTGCGACCTACGATCTGCGGATCGCTGCCGAAGCGCTGCTGCCAGAGACGATGACTGAGGATGACGGCTGGCGGGCCGCCCATCAGGCCCTCCTCGCTTGTGAACGAGCGCCCCAACAACGGCTGCACGCCAAAGGCCGCGAAGAAATTGGTCGTCACGCGCGTGCCGCCAATGCTTTCCACACGTTCCGCCTCTTTGAGCCTAAAGCCACCGCCCGTATAGGAGGCCAAATGTTCAAACGTCTGGCTCTGCGCCTGCAAGTCCCAATAGTCTGCCGCTGAGAAGTTGATGGGACGCGGGTCTTTCTGCGGGGCGAACGAATTGACGGCCACCAGCCGCGTCGCGTCGTAAGGCAGGCGCCGCCACAACACCGTATTGACGACACTGAAAATCGCCGTGTTCCCGCCAATGCCGAGCGCGAGTATCAGCACGGCCAGTAAAGTAAAACCAGGTTTCTTCGCCAACATCCGCGCGCCGAAGCGCAGGTCTTGCGACAAATTTGCAATCATATTTGTCCTCCTGTTTGTTCCAAGCACGATAGGTTCGGGCACGACTTGCCGCTCCACACGCCGCAGTTCTCGCGCCAGCAAATCATTTTCGTTCAAGTCTGTCAGCGCCTGGCGCTGCGCTTCGGCTTCACTCACCCCACACGCCAACAACTCCGCGTAGGATTCATCGAGATGTTGCGCGAGTTCTTCAACGATGGCGTTCTCGCGCGTTGGCGCAAGTTGTAGCCTTGCCAGCCGCCGTCTGATCTCTGGTTTCCAGTCAGGCATCGCGGTTCTTCCTTCGGCTTTTGATCTGCTTGGCGTTTTTCGCCCCTTTTCATTTGGAGACGCGCAGATTGGTGAAGTGCGCGACCGTTCCTGTCCCAACCCATAACGCAATCTGGCCCTGGCTTTGTCCTTGTTTGAGATCGTTGACGACTAACACAGGCTGCGGGGCGTCATGCACGTACAAGCGCGCCTTGTCGCCATGCGCTTCGATCTTCACTTTCGTCCACTCGCCCGGCACGAGGTCAACGTAGCTTTCGTACTTTTCCGGGAACTCCTTGCGCAATCGGGGCCAGGGGAAGTCCGGGTAAGAGATGTACTGCGTCGAATGGTTGCGCCGCACCTGATCGTCGGCGCGGCCATTGGTCGGGCGCAGGTAAAAGCATTCGTATTTGGCCGCGTCAGCCGCAACGCGAAAGGCAACGCCAACAAAGCCGCGCGCTCCTGCGCCCGCATTGGCAGCAGGTTCGCCCGTCAACTCGATTTCGATCACGCCGTCCTGAAATTGAGTCTTGTTCAAGACAACGAGTTGAATTCCGTCGGCGACATTGGCCGGTGCAGCGTCAGTTGCGCGCAACGCTTTTCGACCCTTGTAACTCACCTGTTCCGTTTTCACATTGCGGGGCTGCATCTCGCTCGGATTGTCCAGTCGAATGGTTGTCGTCTTGACCTGTGTGAATCCAGTACCCAGCGCCATTGTCAGCACAGTCATCAGGATGAAGCCCGGTTGTTTCATTAACCGGCACGCACGGAAGTGCCGGTCTTGCCGAAGTCTTTGCATAGTTCCTCCTCTTATTGTTGTGTTTCGGTCATTCGCTTCGTAAAGCAATCATCGGGTCTACCTTTGTCGCCCGCCGCGCCGGCGCGTAGCAGGCCAGCAGCGCAATGGCGACCAGCAACAGCGCGATTCCTGCAAACGTCAAGGGGTCGTTTGTGCTGAGGCGAAACAAGAGACTGGACATCCAGCGTGTGAAGAAGAACGCCGCCGCCAAGCCCATCACAATGCCGATCAGCACGGGCGTCATGCCTTGTCGAATGACCAGCCCTGACACATCACGGCTTTGCGCACCGAGCGCCATACGGATGCCCAGTTCGCGCGTGCGCCGGCTGACGGAATAAGCCGTCACGCCGTAAATGCCGATGCAGGCGAGCAACAGCGCAATCACCGCAAAGAGCGAGAATAAGACGAGCGACAATTGCCGCCCGGCGTTCGCCTCCGCCATCACCGTTTCCATCGTCTTCACATCGGAAACCGGTTGCAGCGGGTCGAGCGATTGCACCACGCCACGGACGGCGGCAGCGACGGAGGCTGTATCCAGCGACGAACGCACGGTGATCCGCAGCGTCGCCCAGGGGATTTGCAGATTTGAGGTATACAGGTGCGGCTGGGAATCAAGCTGCAATCCGTCGTGCTTCACATCGCCGACAATGCCGACGACTTCGGCCCAGGCGGCGCCTAAGCGGGCCAGCTTCATTCGTTTGCCGAGTGCGTCTTCACCCGGCCAGAGCGCCTTCGCCGCGCTTTCGTTGATGACCACGGCCAGGGGCGCATTCTCGTCATCGCGCTCGGTAAATGCGCGCCCGCGTAACAACGGAATTTTCCATGCCTGAAAATACGCGGCGTTGACGGTATGTCTGCCGACCTGAATCCCTTCGCCCGGTTTGAAAAGCGGGCGGCCTTCGGCGAGCGGAGTGGCCGACGCATCGCTGCCCCGTATTGGCAAGTCATTGCTGATGGCAACGCCTTCCGTGCCCGGTAATTTTTCCAGCCGTGCGTTCAACTCCCGGATGAACGCACGACTGGCAGCGACGTCAACGTATTTCGCCTCCGTCGGCCAGACCAGCATCGTCGTCAACCGCGTGGCATCGAAGCCGGGATTGACCTGTTGCAGCCGCCAGAAGCTTTTGACGAGCAATCCCGCGCTCACCAGGACAACCAACGCCAGCGCGACTTCCGCCGCGACCAGTGCGCCGCGCGTGCGCTGGCTGGCGCCGGCAACAGCGTCGCGCCCACCTTCTTTGAGCGTTTCATTCAAATTGACGCGCGCGGACGTGAGTGCCGGAAGCACGCCGAAGACAATGCCCGTCAGCAACGACGCGCCCAGCGCGAAGCTCAGCACACGCCAGTCCAAACGGATTTCCGCCAGGCGCGGCACGGCTTCCGGGCTGAGCGCCACCAGCAAGTTCAGTCCCCACGTTGCCAGCCCCAAGCCGCAAATGCCGCCCGCGACTGCGAGCAAAACGCTTTCGGTCAACAACTGCCGGATCAATCTGCCACGCCCCGCGCCCAACGCCGCACGTAACGCGAATTCTTTAGTCCGCGTTGAGGCGCGCGCCATCGTCAAGTTGGCGACGTTGGCGCAGACAATCAACAGCACCAGCCCGACCGCGCCGAACAGCAACAGCAGTGTGGGCTTCGTGTCGCCCACGACAAATTCGTGCAGCGCGATCAGCCGTACGCCTTTACTGCTGTACAGGTCTGGGTATTCCTGACGCATGCCCGCCGTGATCGCATCCATGTCCGCCTGCGCCTGTGGCAACGTCACGCCGGGTTTGAGCCGCGCCATCACGCTCAAATAAGGGTTGCGCCGCATGCTGGTGAGGTCATCGCGTAAATTGGTGGCGAAGTCCGGCACGATCAGATGCGGATTCGTCCAGAGATTAACGCCCGGTTCGCGGAAGTCCGGCGGCATCACGCCGACGATGGTGGCAGGCTCGCCACTCAGCGTCAGCGACTGGCCCACTATGCCGGCCTCGCCGCCAAACCGTTGCTGCCAATACCGGTGACTCAGCAAGACCAGCCGCGCCGCGCCAGCCTGTCCATCTTCCGGCGCGAAGCTCCTTCCCAGACGCGGCGCGACACCCAGCAACACAAAATAATTGGCGGAAACGATGCGCCCATCCACACGTTCCGGTTGCCCCGCACTGCCCAGTGCAAAGCTCATATTGCGAAACGCCGCCATTTGCGCGAACGACTGATTGCGCCGCTGGTAATCAAGAAAATCGGCGGGCGTATGCGGAGCCTGCTTCCGCGCCGCCTGTTCGCCCCAGACCCAAACCAATTGCTCCGGTTCATGGAACGGCAGTGGCTTCAGCACAACGTGATAAACCACGCTGAAAATCGCAGTGTTCGCGCCAATCCCTAACGCTAGCGTCAGCACGGCAATCAAGGTGAAGCCCGGTTGCTTCAGCAACATTCGCGCGCCGAAGCGCAGGTCTTGCCATAAGTCTGCGATCATATTTGTCCTCCGATTGGTTCCCAAAATGATGGGTTCAGGCGGGAACTGCCGCTCGACGCGCCGCAGTTCCCGCGCCAGCAAATCATCCTCGTTCAAGTCTGTCAGTACTTGGCGTTGCGCTTCGGCTTCACTCGTCCCACACGCCAACAACTCCGCGTAGGATTCATCCAGATGTTGCGCGAGTTCCTCGACGATGGCGTTCTCGCGCGTTGGCGCAAGTTGCAAACTTGCCAGCCGCTGTCTGATTTGTTCTTTCCACTCAGGCATAGTTGCGTTGCCAGCCAAACAAACTTGACCGTCACTCGTAGCGCAAGGCTGTGAGCGGGTTTACCTTGGCTGCCCGCCGCGCTGGCACGAAGCAGGCCAGAAAGGCCACTCCCGTCAACAGCAACGTGACGCCGACAAACGTCACCGGATCGGTAGCGCTCACATTGAACAACAACGTTTTCACCAACCGCGTCAGCGCCAGCGCAGCCAGCAAACCGATGGCTACACCGGACAAGGCCAGCTTCATTCCCTGACTCAACACCAGGCGCAGGATGTCCAGCGCCGTTGCGCCTAGCGCCGTGCGGATGCCCAGTTCGGAAGTACGCTGCGTCACGCTGTACGACATCACGCCGTAAATGCCGCTGGCCGCAAGCAGCAACGCGACGGCGGCGAAGACCGCCAGCAACAGCGTATTGAAGCGTTGCCGCGCCACTGATTTGCCGAGCAGGCTTTCGAGCGTGCGCACATCGGCAACGGGCTGCTGTGGGTCGAGCGTTTGAATCACTTGGCGCGCCGCCGCGGCCACAGACAGCGGATCACCTTTGGTGCGCAACGCGAAGGTCATGGTGTTATACGGCAATTCGGCGATAGGGCAATACGTCATCGGATTGGCTTCCTGGTCGAGTTGCGCATGCTTCACATCGGCGGCGATGCCGATGATTTCGTTCGGCGTTTCGTTCAGCGTCCTGATGATGAGGCGCTGCCCCAACGCTTCTTCGTTGGGGAAATACTTTTTGGCTAACGCCTCGTTGATGATCACGACATGACGCGCTTCGCGGACTTCCTGTTCGGTGAACATGCGCCCACGTTTAAGCGGAATCTGCATGACTTGGAAAAAGTTCTGATCGGTGACGCAAATGCTCGTGTTCAAGCGCTGTCCTGGCAAGGAAGGAGGCTTGCCCGCAATTTCAAGAATCATGCCTGGGACCGGCCCGGCAAACGGCATGAAGTTGATCGCGCCTGCGGACTCAACACCCGGCAAGGCCTGCATCCGCGCGACTGCTTGCGTAAAGAAATTGATACGTTTGGGATTGTCGTTGTAAACCCGCCCCGGCAGCGCCACGCGCATCGTCAACACGTTCGCGGCATTGAATCCCGTGTCTACGGCTTGCAAGCGCATGAAGCTGCGAATCAGCAAACCGGCGCCGACGAGCAACACCAGGGCGAGCGCGACTTCAGCGACCACCAGCACATTGCGTAAACGTTGGCTGCGCAAGCTCCCGCCAAGGCTGCGGCCTGCTTCTTTGAGCGTTGCGCTGAGTTTGAGGTTCGTCGCCTCCCAGGCCGGAATGAGGCCGAATAAAACTCCGGTCAGCAAAGTGACGACGAAGGTGAAGCCAAGCACGGGCGCACTGATTTTGATGCTCTGTAAAACGCCCAACTCTGGCGGACTGAGGCGAACGAGCAACGCCGTTACCCACCACGCCAGCGCTAATCCAGCGCTCCCGCCGATTGCCGCCAGCAGCAGGCTTTCGGTCAGCAATTGCCGCACAATGCGCCCCCGCCCCGCGCCCAGGGCCGACCGTACGGCAATTTCTTTTTGCCGGATGGCGGCCCGTGCTAACAACAAGTTGGCCACATTGGCGCAGGCGATCAGCAAGACGAAACCAACCGCGCCCAGCAACACCCGCAACGCCGGACGTAACTCGCCCGCCAGTTGTTCGCGCAACGGCGTCACCGTAACACCCCAACCGGTATTGAACTCTTTGTATTGTTCGACCAGGCGCACATGCAACGCATCTAATTCCGCGCGTGCCTGCGCCAGACTCACACCAGGCTTGAGCCGCGCGACTGCGCTGGCGCTGCGACCACGCCGCTGCTTCAGTTGTTCGGTGATGATCCATGGCTTCCACAACTCGGCAGGCCGATTCGTGAGCGAGTAACCGATCATATGCCATTTGAAGTCGGGTGGCAGCACGCCAATGACCGTGTTCTCGCCGTTGTTGAGCATGAGCTTGCGCCCGATCACTTGCGGGTCGCCGCCGAACCGGCGTTGCCACAAACCGTAACTAAGGACAACGACATCGTCCTGTCCCGATTTGCCGTGGTCAGGCATAAAAGTGCGGCCCAGCACGGGTTGCACGCCGAGCACACTGAAGAGATTGTCGGTACACAGTTGCATAGGCACTTCCAGCGGTTCGCCGTCACCTATCAGATTAGTGCGCGTATCAGCGAAGGCAGCCATGTCCTCGAAGCTATGGCTCTGCGTTTTCCAGTCAAAGAAATTGCCGAGATTAATCACGTTCCGTGCCTTGGCCTGGCTCTTTTCCCACACCGTCACCAAACGGTCGGCGTCACGGTAGGGCAAGGCCTCCAGTAACACGGCATTCACGACACTAAAAATCGCCGTGTTCGCGCCAATGCCCAGCGCCAGCGTCAGTACTGCAATCACCGTGAAGCTGCGATTCTTCAGCAGCATTCGCGCGCCGTATCGCAAGTCTTGCCAAAGGTCTATGATCATATTGGTCCTCCGATTCGTACCCAGCACGACGGGTTCTGGATTGGCGGATCGTTCAACCCGCCGCAATCCGTGCGTCAATAATTCACCGTCGTGCAATTCCGCCCGCAGTTGGCGATAGGCCTCAGCTTCACTCACACCGCTAGCTAGCAACTCCGTATAGTGTTCATCGAGGTGCTGCGCCAGTTCTTCGACGATGGCGTTCTCGCGCGTTGGCGCAAGTTGTAGCCTTGCCAGCCGCCGTCTGATCTCTGGTTTCCAGTCAGACATGTTCGCTTCCTTCTCCGCTTTATTGCTTGATGCAAGCGCGGCTCACTCACTCCGCAACGCGACCAGCGGGTCTACCTTCGTCGCCCGCCGCGCCGGAACGAAGCAAGCCAGCAAGGCCACCGCGATGAGCAGCAGCGCAATCGCCGCAAACGTTGCCGGATCAGTCGCGCTTACATTGAAGAGCAGATTCTTCATCGTGCGTGTCAATGCTAACGACGCAACCAGGCCAAGCGCCACGCCAATAAATGTCAGCTTCATGCCCTGCCTGACCACTAGTTTCAGCACATCGCCGCTTTGCGCGCCGAGCGCCATCCGCACGCCGATTTCGCGCGTGCGCTGCGCAACCGCGTAGGACATCAACCCGTAAATCCCGAGGATGGCGAGCGCGAGCGCTACTACGGCGAAGACTGCCAGCAACAGCATGGAGAAACGCCGCGCGGCGACCGATTGCGCCACTGTCTGTTCCATCGTGCGCACGTTGAAGACCGCCTGATCTTTATTCAACGCCGCCACCTGCGCTCGCACCGCCGCAGCCAGGCTCAGCGGTTCGACTGCGGTGCGCACCAGCACGTGGGCGTGCCCGGCAGGGTTCTGGTTGAAGCTGGTGTAAAACTGCGGCTGGACTGAATTTCGTCCGTCCAGGTTGTAATGTTCAACGTGCCGGACAACGCCCACAATCTCTAAACTCGGCGAGTCCGCCGATGGTTGTCTGATCCGTTTTCCCAGCGGATCTTCGTTGGGAAAGTGCTGTCGGGCGAACACTTCGTTAATGACGGTCACCAACGGGCTGTCGCGGGTGTCCTCGGCAGTGAAAAGGCGGCCTTTGATCAACTCAATGCCCATGGTCTGGAAGTACGCTGGACTCACCGCGTAGCGCAGACCGCCACCTTTATTATCCGGGGCCGGTCGGCCTTCAATGATGAAACCCGGGTAGTTCGCCGACTCAAATGGCAGTCCGTTCGACACCGCGACCGCGGTGACGCCGGGCAGGTTGCGGATGTTTTGCTGCAACCGGTCGAAGAAGTTCGCCACTTGTTGAAAGTCAGGCTTGTTAACGGAGAGTTGCATCGTCAGCAGGTTCTGCGCCTTGAAGCCCGGATCAACCGCTAGCACGCGTCGGAAGCTTTGGATAAGCAGACCCGCGCCCACCAGCAGCGTCAGCGTCAGGGCAACTTCACCAATGACCAATCCACTGCGCAACCACTGACGACGCCCGGAGGAACCCCGCTCCCCTTCCTTCAACCCTTCCGTCAGATTCGGACGTGAGGCTTGTAAGGCTGGCGCTAGACCGAAGAGCAACCCGGTCAGCAGCGAAACGGCGAGCGTGAAAACCAAAACCCGCGCATCAACATTGGCTTCCTGCAAGCGCGGGATGCCGTCCGGCAATTGAGAAGCGATGAAACTCGTGCCCCAAAGCGCGAGCAGGATGCCAAGCGCAGCGCCCAACACAACCAGTAAGACGCTCTCCGTCAATAATTGACGCACAAGCGTTCGGCGGCTAGCACCCAACGCAACGCGCACGGCCATCTCCTTTTGCCGCGCCGACGCACGCACGAGCAGCAGATTGGCAACATTGGCGCACGCGATCAATAACACCAGGCCGACCGCACCCAGCAAAATCAACAGCGGCTGGCGCACGTCGCCGACAAAGCGTTCGTGCAGCGGCGTCACGCGCACGCGCCGGTTTTTGTTGCTCTCCGGGTATTGTTGTTCCAGACGCGCGGCGATCAAATTCATTTCTGACTCCGCTTGCTGCGGCGATACATTCGGTTTCAATCGCGCCACGACATCGGCTCCCGGATCTCTGCCGCGTCTCCCGAAGCGTTCTGCCTGGAGACCAATGGGCGCCGTGACATCGGCTTCCGCTCCGAAATGAAAATTCGCTGGCATAACCCCGATAACGGTGTAGCTTTGCAGGTTAAGCGTGAGTTGCTTTCCGATGACGCTGGGATCAGCACCGAATCTGCGCTGCCAAAATCCATAACTCAAGATCACTGCCGGAGTCGCGCCCGGACGATCCTCTTCCGCGAGAAAGTCACGCCCCACGAGCGGCTTGACACCTAAGAGAGAGAAAAACTCCGCCGAGACGAGCCGCCCCTGCAAGCGTTCTGGTTCGCCCGCGCCCGTGAAGTTGAAACTCTCTTTCTGTTTCACCGCCGAGATCGCCTCGAAGGCCGTGTTCTGCGCACGCCAATCAACAAAATTGGGATAGGACGGTGAGAAGCCCCCTGTCACAGAGAGACGCTCCAGAAGGATCACCAGGCGCTCCGGCGCTTGGTACGGAAAGGGGCGCAGCAGCACTGCATTGACAATGCTGAAGATCGCCGTATTCGCGCCAATCCCTAGCGCCAGCGTCACCACGGCAATCAAGGTGAAGCCCGGTTGTTTTACTAACATTCGCGCGCCGAAGCGCAAGTCTTGCCACAAGTCTGCAATCATATTTGTCCTCCGGTTTGTTCCGAGCATGATGGGTTCTGGATTGGTGGATCGTTCAACGCGCTGCAATCCGTGCATCAATAATCCACCGTCGTGCAATTCCGCCCGCACGTGCCGATAGGCGTCAGCTTGGCTCACGCCGCCGGCTAGCAACTCCGCATAGGATTCATCAAGGTGCTGCGCCAGTTCCTCAACTATGGCGTTCTCACGCGCGGGCGCCAGTTGCAAACCCGATAGGCGCTTGCGAACTTCGGCTTTCCAATCAGGCATTTTCCAATCCCGTAACTTGATTGATCGCCGCCACGAACGATTGCCAGAGACTGCGTTGCGCCTTGAGCACTTGCTTGCCTTCTTTCGTCAGCTTGTAGCAGCGCCGCCGTTTCTCGCCGGGCTTTTCCACCCAGTGGCCTGCGATCCAGCCACGTTTTTCCAGCCGATAGAGCAAGGGGTATAACGACCCCACTTTGAATTTCAGCACGCCTTTGGAACGCGCTTCGATCAGTTTGCCGATTTCGTACCCGTGGCGGGCACGGGTTTCCACGAGCGAGAGGATGAGCAATTCAGCACTGCCTTTTTTCATCTCGCGGTCGAGCATGGGTGAATGTATATGCTTCATAGCGATATACTACATAGCAGCGCACGAAGCGTCAAAAGTTTGGACTGATGATTGAAAAAAAGTTGGCAGGTTAGGCATCACGCCGCCTTAGCTGAAAACCGGCGGAATAGCGGGGTGAGTAGTAGTAGTTGGATTCGTAGCAAATGAAAATGCCAAAGGTCAGATCGCCCACCGTGAAGATGGGCAGTTCGTTTCCTGCCGCATACACCGACGGCAATGCATTTGTTTCCTGTGCAAGCGATACGGTCCGATATGCCTTCCTTCCACCGCGCGGCTGTGTTCCTGAATGATCGCTTGAACCGCCTCTCCCGCCGCCGATGCGCTGGACATCGACATCATTGGCACATTTGGCGGATCAGCTCTGGAACCCATCTCCGAGACCTAATGTTGTCGGTGAGACAAAAACTATATGCCCGGCACACCAAGATATGGATTTCTCAAGGCGTCGACTGGATCAGTACCGCGAGCGGTAGCGAGCGGA
>Ga0137409_10002332_pt1 | contig 20412 bp, 9 predicted proteins | sample CZODoug1_16funga_FD_122059 | JGI IMG/M metagenome (GOLD analysis project Ga0137409, IMG submission 122059) | Vadose zone soil fungal communities from Angelo Coast Range Reserve, California, USA - CZODoug1_16fungal (Hybrid Assembly) | ecosystem: Environmental > Terrestrial > Soil > Vadose zone... | reverse complement strand
CATGGAAGGACCGCGTGGTCATCGCGGAACGCATCGAGAGCCTGCCATCGTAAATCTTGCGGCCGGCGACGATTCCGATGGCGACAGCAATCGTGTCTATCCCGCGGGCGGCAACGTCGCTGGCCTTGAGTTCCGTGTCATTGCATAGCCGCAGTTCGTGAAGTCGGCCGATACCGCGCCTGGTCTAGAACGACTGCGAGAACCGGGCTTCCAGAAACTCTCGAAGCTCTGTTGCATGCGGTCCACGCCCACCGAAATGCAATCGATGAACGAGAACGATTTCGAGTGCTTGGCCAAGACGCGCGTGAACACGCCGCCAATGGCCAAGATAACGGATGACAACTCTGAAGTAATGTGGCGCGTTCCTCGCGGCGATTGTGTGTACAGTTTGTGCACAAGAAGGCGGGTTTGAAGGGCCTGAAAATGGACCTGAGCAACGCAGAATCAACAACAGACTCTTAAGCTACAGGCCCCAACATCGCTGAGGAACCGTTCACAAGTGTCTCATTGTACAGTGGCTTAGCGTATTTCGCAATTGTGCGGGATCTCCGCTTCCGTACAAGACAGCAACTTTTCCGATCCACTGACTGTGCACGATCTCCAAATCACAGTTCCGTCCATCGTGGAATGAACAGTCCACGCAGCTTCAAGATGTACTAGCTAAGCAGGAAAGTGCAATGTTTTGGCCTAGTTCCAATCAACAAACAGAACCACAACGCGGGGCGCTCGAAGATAAACTCCTAAAAGGACGAGCCCTACCGTTAGGGAATTGGGCTTAAAACGACGCCGAGATCGCAGCCACCTGAGCCTATAACTCAAAGCAAGCCCCGACCTGTTTCTGTATCGGCTCGAAATTCCGGTGAATCCGATCGATTCCGATCGAGAGCACATCGCCGAGGCTGATCTGTTTGGTGTGTTTCGCCAGCACAGGCGTGAACACGCCTGAGACAATATTGCCAAGGCCGATCAGGGTGAAACCGCTTGTTCGGATCTGTCGCGTGTTTTCAACTCGATTGGCCAGTGGTGAAAGGCCTGGGCGAGGGCGGGTCCCCAAAGGAACCGTAGCACTTCAGGGACGCGGGCCTGCCTACTGTCCCAAATATGGCCTTCATGCGCCTCCCGGTAATCCACCACCTCAGCCAATAAACTGGAGAATCCGACCGGAGAGTCACAGACAGCTTGTAAGGGTCTGATCGCGCTATAGATACTCTTCAAGAACCAAGCGATCAGGCCACGTCAACGTTTGTGTTTCAGAAAATGTTCAGCGACGACTTCGGGCTGTTCGACAATGCGCTTCTCCTCGGCACAGACCACCAGGCGGATGAATTGGGCCATGCTCCAGGCAAGTGGTGTCGCGCTGCCCGTTCCCGAGCCGAAAACAAATTTGGAAGGTGTCCCCTCAGCGCGATCCCAGAGCTGCTCCGGGATCATTCCTCCCGCGTTAGCGAAATGCCGCATCGCTTCGAGGTAGGCCGTGGCGTCATGGCCACGAGCAATCTCATATTCACCGCGCTCGCCCGTGAAAATGGGCCAAAGCCGCCCGATGCCCTGGCCAAGCCAGGGCCCTCCGAAGGACGTGTCCCCATAGCCGTCGTGGTTATAGCGGCGGAAGCTGGGGCCATCAGGCGTCTCAACGCGAATCGTGGAATCGATGATTTCCAGAGAACGCGAGATTGTCTCGTCGTCAGGGCTACGGATGCCCAAGCGCACAAATTCGAGGAACCCCGCGTCGACCACATCACGTTCATCCCAGACGCCGCCGCCGTTGTGGACGTCGAGCTGGTAGCCGTCATTCGGGTCGGCATTGTTGTTGATGCGAATGTAATAGCCCCGTGAGGCGAGACGTCCGCCCAGGTGGCCGCTTGTTGTCACGAGCCACTTTTCCACGTTCCCTGCCCACTCATCAGCGACCCGGAGGTAGCGTTCAGCCTCATTATTGGCACGGTTCTGACGAGCGATGTCCGCAGCGCACACTAGGCCCGCGATTTCGGTGGCAATGGTCGAAGGAGAATATCCGGAGACCTCCTCCCAGCGTTCCTGCTGCGTGGCCGGACCGTGGGCAACGATAAATTCTGCCGCTGGGCGAATGTGGTGCTCCCAGGTGCCGCGATCGGTTTTCGCCAACTGCCAGGCGAGGATCACGGGGTAGGAGACCTCATCCATCTGCAAGGCCGTCCAGTAGGGGCGACCGTCAAGCCAGCTATTCTGCGGGAAACTTCCATCGGGTTTCTGCTGCACGGTCAGCAAATAGTTGAGTGCGCGCTCGGCGGCGCCCCGGTCGCCAGCCGCCATCAACCCCGTCGCGACCTCGTAAAGATCGCGCGCCCAGATGAGATGATAGCCACCTACATTCGGTTTGTCTGAAGGGACCGCAAACCCCCATGGAATGCTCATCGAAGCAATCATCGCGCCAGGGTAGGTCTTGTCTTCGTGCGCCTTCAGGACCATAGCCGCGAGCTGGAACTGGGTCCGGTAGGGCTCGCTGACATGACGAAGACCGCCCAAATATTTCGTCCATCCTTGGACATATTCTGCGCTGACAGAAGCAAAATTGCGGCGGAGGCTGCTGCGAGCGTTTTCCAGGGCTTGCGATGGTATAGGACCAAATCCAAGAGCGAGCGTGAAATGTCTTGTGGAAGGAATTTTGGCGACTTGCACGACATTGCCATTCTCTGCGCGGGCGTACTCCCAGTCGAGCCGGTGATGGAGAAGCAGATCAGTGTACCCGTCACTTGCGCCCGCGTACCCGCTAGACATTTGCGCGAACCCGGCGCTGCTGATCAGGGCGGTGGCGACATCTTCTTTCTGCGCGATAAGCGCTTGGTCCTGGCTGAACCCAGTGTCCCCATAGCCGGAGTTCTTCAGAGCCGGGTCGTAGAGAACGTATAGGGAGTCGCTTGGGGCCCCAGAAAATGTCACGTCTATCAGTAAAGTGTCGCGCTGTGGATCAGTGATGTATGTTTTTGTGAGAGCGAAATGGCCTTCCGGATCGCGGCTGGTCTGGCGAAAGGTCAACGCATTTTCGTTGATTCGCTCGATCGAGTGCAGCAGGTCCCTCGAATCGATCCAGATCTTCTTCCCATCGCTCACGGCAAATTCCAGCGTCCGCACATCTGCCGTATCCAGCCGCGGATAGTACACCTCGGTCAGGATGCCGCCCTCCAACGTAAACCACACGTGGGAATGGGCCGAAGTTGCGGTGCCGACCGCCTCTTTGCTCCCGGGGGTCCAAGTGGGGAGCGTCCCCGGTGCACCAGGGGCGTTTTGTCCCCGAATGTTTGCCGCAAGCAACAGTCCCAGCAGTAGAAAGGCTGAAAGTAGGTATTTTCCGGCAGCCATCTTGTTCATCTTTCATTCGAAGATTGAGCAGCGACCAATGAGCGAGAAGACGCGGAAAACCAAGTCCGCTTCTTCAGGTTGCTGAAGTTAGAAGTTGACCCGAACTCAATTTGGCGGCAGCTATACGGCTAAACGCTTTTGATTTGGCCTACCACTCATCATTCAGTATTGCTCGTTCAACGACTTCCGACTTGCGGGGAAAGACTACGCCGTGAGTTCCCTCAAGCTTAAAAACCCGTTGACGTCATAATTCGCTCTGCCGACAAGGCGAGACCTTGGGGACAATCTCCCGACGCTCCAGCACGGAACTCATGGCGAACGGAGATCTTTCCCACCGCCGTCCCAGGATCAGAATGTCAACCGGAAGGCGAATTGCAACTGTCGCTCTGAGAACTGCCGGGCCTGCACGCCCTGCGTCGTCCCCATGGAAGAGCCGGTTCCCAAGTTTATCCCCGTGTTGAAACTGCCGTTCTGAAACTGCGGGTGGTTGAACAGATTAAACGCGTCGACGCGGAACTGTGCCGTGAAGCGCTCGGTCAGCTTGAAGTTCTTCAGGATCCCCATATCCCAGGTGTGAAGGCCAGGACCATACACGGAATTGCGACCGAGATTGCCCGGGCGCGTGAAGGTTGTTCCGCTTAGTGGTGGTAGAGTGAAATTTCCTGTGATCACACCTTGGCCGTTGACGATTTTCGCTGAGACACTCCCACTTACATCAGGACGATTGCCCGGATTGTCGCCGGTTCCTGTAACACTGAAGTCTATCGGTGTACCAGTTGACAGAGTCACGATGTTATTCCACTGCCAGCCACCAATGATGTAGTCAAGGGCGGTGGGAATCTTCGATGCGAACTGGCGGCCCTTTCCAAAAGGCAGCTCGTACAGTGAGGCGAACACAAAAAAATGACGGATATCCTGGTCTGAATTCCCATTATTGAAATTCAGCAGAGGATTGGCGTTGGCATCCAAAAAGATTCGACCACCGCCGCCCGTGGCGGAGAAAGCCCCATTAGAGTTGTCGATCGCGTGCTGCCACGTGTAGGCGGCCGTGAACTGCAACCCACGCGAGAGACGGCGCTCCACCTGGGTCTGCAACCCGTTGTAGTGGCCGCTGCCGATGAACGCATACTCGTTGACGGCGCCCAGGTTTGGCCAATGCCTCGTGCTCCCGCCGAGCGGGATATTATTGGCGTTGAACGCCGTGGCCAAGTGGTCCATCCGGGTACCTACATAGGCGACCTTCACGACCGTATTTCCGCCGAGTTGCCGTTGGAACCCGAAGTTCCACTGCTGGATGTTAGAATTCTTGCTATTTCGGGGGTAATAGATCACGTCTACGCCACCCGGATTGTTGATATTGACATTGTTTACGGAGGAAGGAAGAGCACCGGTCGCGAGCAACCAGTTGTTGTTCCCTTGCGGCCCCTGACCGCTCAGGGTGATCCGATAGCCGGTTGGATCTGCGCACGTGGTCGGGCAGGCAAGGAAAGTGGAAACACCGTTAAAATCCGGGTTATTGCTTAACTGATTGCCAACGCCGCCGCGGTCGAGAAAATAGAAGATACCGTAACCGCCGCGAACTACGGTTCTGCCGTTTCCCGTCAAGTCATAAGCAAATCCGATGCGCGGCGCCCAGTTATTCTTGTCGGTGTCGATCAAGCTCTTCGGCCATCCGGCAGTACCGGGGACCACAAGTCTGTTATTTACCGGATCAAAATTGGACTGGCGGTTGTTTACCTCATAGGGCCAAGTATAGAGATCGTAGCGCGCGCCAAGATTTAGCGTGAGACGATTGTTCACGCGCCAGTCATCTTGCGCGAAATAGCCGGTTTCCCAACTGCGCGTTTGGTAGAGACCTAGAAACTGGCCGATCTTATAGTCCGGAAATCCTGCCAGCACTTCGGAAACTTCGTAACCTGTGAACCGCCCGGTTCCAGGATAATTGACACCGCCGAGGATGAAGTAACCCTTCGCCAAGTTGCCTTGCACGAAATTCACCTGGCGCTTGCCGATGTTCGCCCCGTACTTGAAGGTGTGCCGGCCGTGGATATGAGACAGCGAATCATTGAACTGATAAAACTTTTGAGGAACGTTGTACGGGCCCCCGTCGCCTTGATACTCGATTTCGTTGTTGGTTCCGCCAATTAGGACCTGACCTCCCAGAAGCGGGACAGGATTGGCGCCCGGAATTCCGATGGCCGCCCCCAGTCTCTGGCCGATGTTCGGCGGGTTGTAGCCGTACGTGGTGCTCGTGTATCCAAAGCGAAATTCATTCAGGAGCCCTGAAGAAAATGTTCGTGTGTACCCTGCGGCAACGCCTCGTGGATGATTGATGTTATTTCCGGACCCAAATCCCGAAGGGTTGTTCGGCCCCAGGCGATTCGTCACGGTAAAATTGTCTTGGCCATAGCTGTAGCGGAAAAAGACTTGATCCTTCTGCGTGGCGATGAAGTCCGCCCGGATATCGAAATCATCGAAATTCCGGACGCTCTGACGATCCCCTCTGAAGTTCTGCAGAATCACGCCCTGAGTAGACGGCCCCGGGAACCCTTGCAAGTACTTCAGCCCCACCGGGTTTGGGTTGCTGATGATGTTGGTTGCGGTCGTGCCGTTCCAGCCGAAAGGCTGGCACGTTGTAGGATCAAAGATGAACCCTTTGCCCACGAATGCCGGATTCGAAGCAGCGCAGGCCGGCGCGGAGGTCAGATTAGTCCCGAGCAACTCGCTGAAATCCCCAGTGCGCATCTTAGCGGTTGGAACCGTGGCAAGTTCGATGCCAACGGGCTCGTCTTGACGGCGTCCCTGGTAGTCGCCAAAGACAAATAGTTTGTTCTTCCAGATCGGCGCTCCCATCGTGCCTCCGAACTGGCCCAGGCGAAATGAGATCGGACCGGTCGTGCCAAACGGATGGGCCTCCCCATAGCCGCTGCGACGGAACAGAAAGGCCGACCCATGAATCTGATTGGTGCCCGACTTGATGCTGGTCTGCACGATTGCGCCTCCCCCGCGACCGAACTCGGCGGGGGCCACGCTAGTATTCACCCGGAATTCCTCGATGGCCTCGGCGGGGGGAAAGAAAATGATGGAATTCACGAGACCTTCGTTATTGTCGACACCATCCAGAATGAAGTTGCCAGCCTGAGGCCGTAGCCCGTTGGCAGAAAGCGAGGCGCCGCCGGTGTCGGAGTTCCGGAACGTCTCCGCAGCCGTGCCTGAGGTCCCGCCGGACGCGATATCGCCATACGCTCCCCGTGTGACCCCCGGGGTCAGCAGCGCCAACTGGGTAAAATTGCGACCATTCAGGGGGAGTTCCGTTATTTGGCGCCCTTGGATGACTTCGCCCGTGCTGGACGTAGATGTGTCCACCAACGTTACCTCGGCAGACACTTTCACCGAAGTTGTAACACTGCCCGGTTGCAGCTTGAGGTTGATCTCCTGCACTTGAGAAACTTCCAGAGCGAAGTCAGCAATGGCCGTGTTGAAGCCCTGCTTCTTAATCTCAAGGTGGTACTTTCCAGGAGGCAGGGCGGAAACAGTGTAGAGACCTGACTCATTGGTGGTCAGCGAAACCTCACGGCCGGTACTTGTGCTGGTCACGGTCACGCTGGCTCCTGCAATCACTCCACCCTGTGCGTCGGCGACCGTGCCCTGTAAACGAGCAGTATCGCTCTGCGCCCTTGCGTGAATAGCTAGAGCCATCGTCAGACTTAGGACAAAAAACGCACTCCAGATAGCTTTACGCATCACTTGCCTCTCCAAACCCTGGATTTTTCTTCTATTTGCCCCATGCATTGCAGAGTCCCGAAAAAAAGGCTAATCGCCGCCCACACTGGGCAGTCAACGTCAAGCTCGAACTGGACGCCCCTTCTTGCCATTTTGCTTTGCAATCCCCAAATACCTTGCCGCTGTTTCCATTCGAAACTCACGCGGCACTTCAAGGCCAAACATAGGTCGTGGTATCGGCCTCTCCGCTCGCTGGCGTTGTTAGGGTCAAATTCGGATCCGCCTGCCAAATGACGTTCCCGCTGCCATCGCGTTTAATGTACTTGTATTGGATCGCTGTGCTTGCCGGCACGCTGACTGGCAAGAACCAAGCAGGATAGCTTGGGTTAAACATGGAGTAATAAACGTTGACGGCGTCCCAATTATCCAACTCGTGAACACTCCCAACTACATAGACATTCTGGCCAGAGACGGTTTGAGCGTTGACGTGGAAGATTTCCATGACTTGCGGGCCGGTTAGCACGTCGTAGCGATACGCATTGCTGGTGTTCCCATTCGCCACCACGGTAACGTTGAGTGCCGCCGGTGTGATGCTGGGCACTGTTACCTTTATCTGTGTGGGACTCCAAGACTGAATGGTTGCAGCCGTGGAGGAAAAGTTGACGGTGCCGGCAGTCGTACCAAACCCCTCGCCGTCAATTGTCACTGTATCCCCGGCTCTGCCCATGGTCGGACCTACCGCGCCGATTTCAGGTTGAGTGCTCGGCACATTCGTGACCTGCCAGACAGCCACCTGAGTTGCTCCGAGGTTAAAAGCGGAAACCGACCCACCGGAGGCCACAGTAATGCTGAAGCCTCCCAGCAAGCCACTAAGGTAGTCGGCGTAGGTGCCTGCCGGAAGATTGGTGAAGAGTCCGGAGATCGAATAGGCGGTGTTTGCGCTGCGGTTTATTGCCACAAGAACGACGTTGTTAAAGAACTGGCGCTCACAAATGATGACGTCGTTATTCACCCACCGGACCGTTGTCGTCCCGTAGGCTATGGCATCGTTGGATTTACGCAACCCAGCGAGCTTCTTGATTAACTGAAAAGCAGTCGTCGTTTCACGCCATCCAATGTTTTGGCCGGTACGCACGTTATCGTAGCCCGGCATGGGCACCCGGCCTCCGTCACCGTTCACTCCTAGCAGATACTGCTCCGTGCCGTAGTAGATCACGGGAGTCCCGCGCGACGTAAGCAGAAACGCTAAGGCAGCGTGCTCGATTCCCCGGTTGGGCTGAAGACTGGCGATACGCTCTTTATCATGGCTATCCAAGAACGGCACCGCCTTGTTCACGTATGTATAGTCGCTTGACGTATAGCCAAGTGTGTTGGCAAGGTCATTCATGGTGTTAGAGAAGGTCCCGAAAGTCCCCGTCATGACGTTGCTGAGTTCAAAGTCAAGAATACCGATACCGGTACGGGCTTGGAACGTTTTGTAGTCGCCGTACTTCGAATCCGGCGTACTAATCCAGAACTCACCGAAGTCATAGACCGGCTTATAAGCATTTATGTAATCCTGCCAGATCTTCAGAAATGCTGGATCCTGATGGAGCACGGCATCACTTCTGATTCCATCGATGTTGTGGTCAAGCCACACCTTGATGGCGTTCTGGAAATAGCCAATGATGGCGCCGTTTTGATGTGAGTAGTCAGCCAGATTTGCAAGGTCTCGATATTGGTAATCCCATCGTGTGGTCTGAGTGTCAGCACGTGTGCCGTAGTGATGGAAATAACCCTGCGTGTCACTTGCGGAAGTACCCATTAAAGTTCCATTATTATAGAATCCACCTTGCTCGCTGCTGTCGTTCTGGTTGCTGTGATTGGTTACGAAGTCGATGATCACCTTGATCCCGTGCTGATGAGCGCTGGTGACCATGTTGTCGAATACTGCCCAGCTCCCCCAGTGGGCATCGGGAACAAAGTAGTCTCTCGCCCAATAGCCGTGGTAGCCGTTGTAATAGGTGCTGTTGCTGGTTTGGAAGTACGGTTGACGAAGATTATCATATGGGCAGGTAATCCAGATGGCCGTGATCCCCATGTCTTGGAGGTACTGCATTTTGTTTATGACGCCCTGCCAGTCACCGCCGAAGTAGTCATTTATGTTTGTTCCGGTCGAGTCATATGAATTTGCCTGGTTGTACGGATTGTTGTTGGAAGGATCTCCGTCATAGAAGCGATCAACCATGAGCTCATATATCGTGTCCGTTTCGTAATTACCTCTATTGGTGACACTCGTCGCCTGCCCGTATGACACCTTGCATGACGTGGCGAGCAGCGCCAGACACAAGATGAGAAACGCACTCCAGCTAGCTTTGCGCATCGCTTCCATTTCGGTTCTCCTTGACTCTTGCGTTGGACAATTTTTGAAAGAAGGTCACCCAAGCACACTTGCTGTTATCCATCTCCGGGAGGAAAACCCTCGTTTCCCCCGGCCTGCAAGCACAAGAATTCATCCCCTCGGCGGCACGCACAAAATGTCCGAAGATCTCAAAATGTCTGTTGGAACCTCAGTACCCCACAAACTTATCCCGCGCATCAGGAGCCTGCCTGAATCTGCACCATCCCAATTTGGCATCAATTTGAGATTTTTCTGCGCACAATGCAAGTACTTGATTGCATGTTACCGTTACCGGCGTAAATCCTTTTATTGTACGGACCTTTGCAATTTGTTACCTTGCTGTCACACCACGTGACAGGGGCCTCGAATGAGTGAGAGGGAGCAGTATGTTCGGCAAATCGACACGCTGGTAGCCAGCAAAGAACTCCATGGCGCGGATTCGCTCTGCAAACTGCTTCGCTATTTGGCTAACCACGCGCTGGAGTTTCCTGAGGAACCTCTGAAGGAATATAAAATTGCAACAGAGGTCTTTGCACGTTCCTCTGACTTCGATCCGCAGTCGGATTCCATTATTCGCGTGCAGGCAGGCCGGTTACGTTCCAAACTGACGGAATATTATCAATCCGAGGGCTCGAACGATCCGATAATCGTGGAGCTGCCCAAAGGCTCATATGTTCCTTTGTTTCATCACCGTGGCAAGGGAGCTGCGAAGCTCCACCGAAGCGTTTCGTTCGAGGGGGACGAGCAGGAGGCCCGGCTAACGGCTAGGAAATTAGGGATAGCAGTCGTCGCGCTGTCAATTCTGCTGGTTCTCTCGATCACAGCGATTGTTCTCCTTATAACTTTCCGCAAATCATCCGACTCGGGTCTGGTCCGTAGCGAGCCACCCCCACCAGCTGCTTTCCAACTATTTTGGAAGCCCTTTGCCTCGGGCCCTGAGGAGCCCTGGGTCGTTTTCAGCAATGCCGCTTTTGTGGGACGGCCTGAAACCGGGCTTAGGTACTATGACCCAGCACGGGATTCCAAGGCTTCGGTTTGGGATCATTACACCGGAGTTGGCGAAGTCTTGGCCGTTCACTCTCTCGACCAGGCCTTTGGATTGCTTCACCGGGGTCTTCGAGTGAAGCGTGGAAGTCTTTTCACGCTCGACGACGTCCAGAACAATGATTTGATCTTCGTGGGCTCACCATCGGAGAACCTCACCCTGAAGGACATCCCAAGCACCAAGGAATTTGTTTTTCAACGGCTCGACTCAGGGCCGCACAAAGGTGATCTGGCGATTGTCAACGTACGTCCCGAAGTCGGCGAGTCGAAGGAGTATCTTGCCAGCCCCTCAACTTCTCCTTTTAGCTTCGAAGACTACGCGGTCGTCGCGCTGCTGCCGGGATTAAGCCCTTCCCGGTCGATCATGATACTCGCTGGAACGACGACGTTTGGCACTCAAGGTGCCGTTGACTACGCATGCCGCGAGAATTCGGCAGAGGAGTTACTTCTGCGGCTATCTGTTTCGATGACGGGTGAATTGAAACCGTTCGAAGCATTGCTACGTGTGACGGTAACGCGCGGCGTGCCTGTTCACATGGAGCTCGTGGCGCTGCGCCGCAGGGCGTCATAACAAGAATCAACCTCAACCCGCGGCCGGGTCGGAAAGCCTGGCCAATGGATTCCTGATATCCTTCAAGCCAGAACAGTCTTATCCTGAACCGTCCGTGAGGGTAGATCGCGTGCTCGGAATCAGACGGTTAACTACTGTTCTCCTCTTCCTCACCGCAGGCTGTGGCGGGCCGTCGCCCGGAACTGCGGAATGGCTTCCAGTTCCTTGAGCGCCGACGTGAATGCGTTCGACAGGCTCCACATCGTCCGTGGCGCGAACTCCTTGTACTGGGGATCGAAGTAGCGACTGTGCACCACGCGGGCCAAGTACTTGGGCACATCTAGTTCTCCCTCGATGAAGGCCTGATAGATGACCAGTTTCGCGGCCTCGTCAGAGAGTTGGCTTATGCGCCAAGCTTCGACCTGCCGCCGCATCGGCTAAAAGTTGCGCTGCATGCGGTCCACTCCAACTGAGAGGATGTCCACGAGGCTCAGGTGTTTTGTGTGCTTGGCGAGCACGGGCGTAAAATCTCCGCGAAATGCCAAACCATACAGTGCCGAAAGTTGGTCGTGATCGTGTCTGAGTTAGCGGGGAGCACACGAGCACGAGCCCTGCTTGGCTTATGTCCGTCAGTTGTGTACAAGTTGTGTACAAGAAGGCGGGTTTGAAGGGCCTGAAAATGGACCTAAGCAACGCAGAATCAACAACAGACTCTTAAGCTACAGGCCCCAACATCGCGGGGGAACCACTCACAACTCTCTCATTGTACGGTGGTTTAGCGTATTTCGCAATTGCGGGAAATCTCTGGTTTGGTACAAGACAGCAACTTCTTCGCCCGGCGCACTTTAAAAAGTGTGCGAATCAGCTTTGCGTCGGTCAAGCAAACTCTACCTCCCAGGCAGCGCCAAGATGTAGTAGCTAAGCCGGGAAGTCCAATGTTCTAGCCCATTTCCGATCAAGAAGGAGGAAGCGCAAGGGCGGTCGCTAGAAAATGGACTCATAAAACGAGGAGCCCTACCGTTAGGAAATTGGTCTTGAAACCGCCCCTAGCTCTCAGCCACCTGAGCTTATAACTCAAGACAATTCTCAGCCTGCTTCCTTATTGGCTCGAAATTCCATTGAATCCCGTCGACTCCGATTCGAGAGTACTGTTAGTGGCCACAAGCGCGTTTATCGGGAGTAGTCTGCCAACCCGGAGGCATTACGTCCGGTTTTCCCGTGATCGGACCACAATTGCGGATTGGACCGTGCCGAATTGGCAGCGAATGGGAGAGTCTAATGATTCCTGGTTCATATGGAGAAACGACTCTAGGGTTCGACGTCAGCGTCGAAGACGCCTGTCGGAGATACGCCCTTTCCGCTGGGGTGGGTCGTGGACGACAAGAGTTTCCAGGATGACCGCTGGGCAGGTATGTTTTTTTCAGTCATACAATCTGGACCCTGGGGTAATTACCTGAGCGGAGAATACTGCCTTTCCCCGATTCTCAGCTTATCAGACCGATGGTATCGAACTGCGGAAACTTGGCGCATGAAGTAACTCCGCAGACGAATAACCGCTTCCCAGCGGAGCGAGTAAGTCGCGAGCAGAGACTTCAGCCCGGCCCAACCGTTTGATGGGCAGGAGGGTGTCATGCCTAAGGTTGTTCCGCGGTCCAGGAACTTCATGTGCATTGTTTCCATGGCCATCGCCCTTCCGGCGGTGTTCCTTCTCGCCCACTCTAGAAATCAGCTCCTTCGTGCAAGGGTAGCGTTCGCGTCGGACTTGGCCGGCTTTCGGCAGCAGGTTTCGCCGAGCAGCCAAAGCAATGCGACGGAGCCCTCAGTCGGGGTAGATCGGTCTGACGGGACGGTCTACGTGGCATGGCAGGCCAACGGAAGTCACGTGGCCCGCTCGGATGACGGGGGACGGACTTTCTTGCAAACAGCGTTTCCTAGCGGGGATGTGGGCGACGTAGCGATAAGGGTCGGAGGGCCAACGCCTTGCACTGCGCCCACGTCCAATTGCTCGCCGGGCGCACACCGCGTATATGTGTCCTCCATCGAACTCACTCCCCTAGCCCTGCAGACTCGACTGGCCTTCAGCGACGACCGTGGCGCGCACTGGATGGTCAACTCGCTCGCCGCGTTCAATCCCTCGTTTATTGACCGCCCGTGGCTGGCTGTGTACGCGAGCCAAGTGTCGGCGATTCATGACCAGGTGTACGTGGCGTACCACGATTTCTCAGCCAGCCAAATCAACGTGGCGGCCTCCAACGACGGCGGGCAGCTCTTCGGACCATCCGTGGACGTACTTGCTACCAATGGCATGGCCTTTCTTAACTCCTTCTGTAATACGGTTCCCAGTGGAATTGAAGTCGATCCCGAGACAGGGGAAGTTTATGTTCAATGGATTACCGCCGATCCAGTGGCCAACACTACGCAGGGATGCAACCTCACCCAAATCGAGAATTTTCATCAGGTGTGGATGGCCCATTCGCCGTCGGCGACCCCAGGAGGACTTACAGTATGGGATGCTCATTTGGTCTTCGATGGGCCCTCGAACACCAACACTGACGACATTTTCGCGACGTTGGGGGTAGACGACTCCGGTTCACCCGGCCAGCATGGAAACGTGTACTCGGTCTTTGCGGATAACCTCAACACAATCAAAGGCACAGCTGTTTTCGACATTTGGTTTACGCACTCCAGCGACAAGGGCACAAGCTGGGCAACTCCGGTGAAGGTCAACACCGACGCAGGAACGCACTTCTTCCCCTGGATCGCCGCCGGCAGCACGGGACGTGTGGACTTCATCTGGCTTGGTACGCCGGACTTTAACCCTTCGGATGCCGCGCTCTCTCCATGGACGGTGACCTTCGCTCAGACGACCAGCGGGACGTCAGGCACTCCGAAGTTCAATCAGACCACGGTAAGCAATGTGATGCACGTCGGTGGCATTTGCACGAGCGGAATTTTTTGCTCCGCCACCGGGGGCAACCGCGACTTGGCGGACTCGATTTCCATCTCTATCGACCGCGGCGGAAGCGCTGCTCTGGCCTGGACCGACCAAGGGAATGTGCTGAACGGTCCCACCCGTATTACCTACGGGTGCGTCACCGCGCAGCAATCCGCGCTTGTGGGAGCAAATCAGGGCCAAAGCTGCAAGGGTCCGGCAGGGCCTTGATGTCCAATGAAAATAACGAGAACTGAGGAGGAGAGTACGAAAGTTCAGAAAGCTCGATTAACACTTTCGGAACACCGTCGTGGTACTACGATTTTGATTCCACGAGATCCAGATCGGCCGGAGAGGCAAGGGGAGAGAAGCAATGAAAAAGCTACGGATGTTGTTCTTGTTGGGAGGCACGTTGCTGCTTGGCGTCGCTCCCCTCGCCGCCCAGAATAGCGTTGTCGTCCTGGGGGGAGGGCCACAACCGTCGAACACGACCGGCTGCTCCTCCCTTCCAAATTGTATTCTGGCGAGCTTTGACGGGAGCTCCAACAGTCATAACGGAGACATCACCGCGCCGATCACGGCGAACTTCTACTACGCTGGCGGTGCCCAGACCCCAGTTACTCCCTCCGCCGCGGCGGGGGCAATCTGCCTGGCCGATAGCCGTATGTTCACCGGGTTGTTCGCCGCCGAGGTCGCCAACTGCCAGGCAGGGGGCGGCCCCGGGAACCCAGTCCGTGCTGTCCTGATCATTCGCGACAGTGGAGTTCTCACCGAGGGGACTATCCCTGTATTTCAAATATCCACGAAGGATGGCGACTTCTTGACAAATACGGTCCGGTTCAATGCGAGCAACCTCTCGCTCTACCCGATCCGAATCAATGTGGCCCTGGCCGCCCCGAACCCCACAAATCAGCACAACTGTGCGACCAATCAGGCCAGCCCGGCATTCGTTGGTCCCGGAACCGCGAATTACACCCCCAATGAGAGTCTGTGTCTGCCCGCCGGGGCGGGTCAGGCCGTCGAGCCCAGTATGACCGTGGACTCGCAGGGCACAATCTACGTCGAAGCCATCCGCGGAGTCCCGGGGGGCCTTGACCTTTGGCGCTGGTATCAAACTGCGGACGGTGGACCGAACGCTAACGGAACCCTGCCGTTCAAGTATGAAGGTCAGCCTGATTGCGGCATCTTCGTTACCACTTTTTGCACTACGAGCGGGTTGGCGCCGGGAGGAGGCGATGGAGACGTCGCCGTGAACGGTCCCGACTCCTCGAACATGAACACTCCAAATCTGGCTGTGGTCAGCCTCACGGCGGCGGAAGTTACAGGCAGCCAATCCACCAACCGCGCGGATACCTTCAGCACTCCGAACCCAGCCACGGCGGGCGTTCCCTTCGACGATCGCATGTGGATCGACGCCTTGGACGATCCCAATCACGTCTACATGGAATACCACGATTTTGGAACAACTTCGCAAATCTTTGTGCAACGCTCGAACAATGGAGGCTTCACCTATGCGGATGCCCTGGGGCCCGCGATTGACGCTGCAACCGAGCCGAGTGTCGGTCCTCCTACCGGAAACATCGCCGGCCAGATCAAGGTGGACCGCAGTAGCTGCGCGAGCCACGGCAACCTGTACCAGATCTTTGTGGGCCCCGACAACCCGGTGGACAACGCGCAGAACAGCAGCAGCTTTTTTAACGCTGCCTACGTGGGCGTGGCCTCGAACGTGAGTCTCACGAGTTCCACACTATCGTTCACTGACACCAAGATCTTCAGCTGCGGGGCGGGTTCGACGTGTCCCTCTGGCGCCGGCCTCGGCAATCTGTTTCCCGCGCTCGCGGTAGACAACTTCGGGTTCCTGTACGCCACCTGGTCGGATAACACCAACATCTATTACTCGTTCTCCCCCACTCACGGGACGCGCTGGTCTCCGGCCATCAAGGTAACTCAGAGCACGCCCCAAGCCGGAAAGTCGAACGTGTTCCCCTGGATCGCTGCCGATGCCAACGGTCATGTGGCCGTGGCGTGGTATGGTGCCGACCAGGCCGGCAACTCGAACACGGTCCCGTTGACCACAAACTGGAACGTCTTCGTTGCGGAGACCGTCAACGGCCATGCGATCACGCCGGTTTTCACCCTGAGCCAGGCCACTGACCACGTGAACCACACGGGGCAGATCTCAACCGGCGGACTACTTGGCAGTTCCGACCGCAGCCTTGCTGACTTTTTCCAGATCGCGATTGACCCGACGAACCATTTGGTCAACATCGCCTATGCCGATAACCATGCGGGCACGTCTGTCTCGTACTTCACGCGTCAAAAGACGGCAACCTCGGCCATCTCCACAAAGGGGAAATGTGCGGGCACCACTCACCAAGCAGGGGGAAGGGGCGACGAACCCGGCAAGCACGGCGGCAGTGCCAATTTCGCCTTTAATTACGACGATTCCAACCCGCAGTCGAACAGCGCGGCCTTCAGCGACCCCGGTTCAGGCGTCAGCTTCCAGGCCACGCAGTTCACTTCGGCGACTTTTGACGAGGTTACGCACAGTGTCACTCTTACCGGATTGGGAACCGATAACGGCGTGTCGGTAGGGTTCACGATCGTTGCTGTGGATAGCTCCCTGGTGGCACCAGGGATGTTCAGCATCACCCTTAGCGACGGTTACAGCAACAGCGGCCACCTGCTCGACGGGAGCATCACGCTCTACTAGCCCGAACTCCGAACGACGGCTGGGAGGCCGACAATAGCCGGTCTCCCAGTGTTTCTTAATGGAGGAGGTCATCATGGCTTGCTTGCGCTGGGCTCCAACTGTTGGCACTGGTTGTGCACTTCTATTGAGCGCTGGAACGTTACCCCTGCTGGCACAAACTCCCCCGCCCATCAGGTTTGACGTACCAGCCGTGGTGGATCCGATCCACACGAACGGCGAGCCGGACATTGGGATTGATCCCTTCGGGAGGGTCTTTGTAAGCGGTCCCACCGGGACCGGGACACAGCGGAGCGTTTGGTTGGGGTCGGTAGACCGCGGCCACACCTTCCGGATCATTAGTCCTGGGCTACCACCGAGCGCGATTGCAGGCATCATCGATCCTCCGGGCGGCGGTGATACCGACATCAACTTCGACCGTAGCGGTAAGCAGTATTTTGCTGACCTATACGCGCTAGCCTGCCTACGCACGGCGACGACCACTGACGGTGGCGCTACCGTCAACCAGGAAATTTACCCGGCGGGCTGCTCCAGTATACCGGGTGCCGATCGGCAATGGCTGGAGGTGTACGACCCAGCGCCCGGCACGCCGAACCAGTCGGCCTACACCGGACCCAGGCCGCTGATCTACATGGAATTCAACAACCTAGTCGGACCTGGTCCGAACGGCGGCGCAGAGTGGACCCGAAGCACAGACGGGCTGACGTACGTTCACGCCCTGGCCGACGTTACACCCGGGACGGCGGCGGTGTATAGCCCGTTCGGCCCTGACGGATACCCGGCGATTGACCAAGTGACAGGAGAGGTTTTTCAAGCTGCCGGCTTCCCCAATTCGAACGGAACGTTCAGCCTGCTACTAAACATCGGGACACCGGATGCGGCGGGAAACCTTCACTTCCTGGATGCCCCGACATCTGCAGGTAACGGCCCGAACTATGCAAACCTCGTGCACATCGCGGACAATCTACCGGGATCTCCAGACACCCTCTTCACGGTGCTGTCCTTCGACACGGCGCGAAACCTTTTCGTTACTTGGACTCTCAGCCCGACCGACGGCGACCCCACCCTGCGACAGACCTTTGTCAGTGTGGCCAGCGCAGCCAGCGGATGGAGAAATTGGAGCGCTCCCGTCCAAGTCAGTTCTTCGCCTTCCATGGTGAGCGTTTTCCCCTGGATGAAAGCGGGTGGCCCGGGCCGTGCCGATGTCGTTTGGTACGGTTCGAACTTGAGCGTGGATCCCAGCAGCCAGAAGGGCCAGAGCTGGGACGTGTTCATGTCACAGGTGGTGTACCCGGTTTCAACCACGGGTGCGGCAACGGGTGCAGGGCCTAGCGTCGCCCAAGTGAGGGTGACACCTCATCCGATGCACTACAACGACATCTGCCTGGCGGGATCGGGCTGCATCGCCTCGCAAGGGAACCGCAACCTGGCCGACTTCTTCGCCGTCACGATTGATCACACAGGCGCTGCCGAGATCGTCTACGACGACACCTCCAACGGTCTGGCGCAGCCAGGGTTCACGCCCACCGGCAACCAGACCGTGGACCACGCTGGCGCGGGAGTGATTACCCTTGCTCGGCAATCCTCGGGCCCAGGCCTATTTGGCACCAACGTCTCCGGGCCTTCCAACGCGCCAACCATAGGCATCACGGGCAATTTCGGCGACGCGCTCTTTCCTGTGATTGGCGGCACCAACGTGCCCGGCATGGACATCCTGAGCAACTCCATCAGCCTATCGGGTAACACGCTGACGGTGACCACGAGAATCGTTGACCTTTCCAATCCGGCCGCGACCGCAGCAAGGATAGCTGGCACTGCTTTTCTCCAGTACGTCACGCGTTGGCAGATGGGCAACACCATCTACTACGGGGCCATGGAAAACACTTCGCTGAACCGGCCGATCTTCTACGCAGGTAAGGCGCAGAGCGTTGATCTTTGTTCTGTCTCGGCTTGCTTCCCACACGTCATCACCTACCCTGAGCCTGGCCTGGGCGGCTCGCGTGAAAACGGCAGCATCAATTGCCCCAGCGTGCCGTCGGCCAGCAACCCGTGCACGCTGGCGATCAACGTGAACGTGGCGGACGTCGGCCACCCCACCTCGTCGAGCCTGCTTGAGGAAGTGAGCAGCTACAGCTTTGCGTCGGCGCACCAGTCTGGTGCCACAACGAACCCGCTGGCAGAGGCCGACAATGTTCCACTCGAGATCGACGGCGTCTGCTGCTACAACACGCGGCCACAACCTCCGCAGCCAACGCAGTGCCGGCAGGCGAATGGTAATGGACACGTGCCGGGTAAGAACAGCGGTGAGGCTCAATTCAATTTCCATCAGGAGGACTGCGGCCTGCAGCCACCGAGCGCTGCCTTCACCGACCCGAATTCAGGTGTCAATTTCCAGTCTGCCCAAATGACTTCCGTAACGTATGACGATGTAGCGCACACCGTGACGATCCTGGGGACAGGAACTGATAACGGCTCGCCTGTGGCGTTTACCATCGTCGCCGCGGATACCGCGCTGATGCCACCAGGGATGTTCAGCATTACGTTGAGCGATGGTTACATCAATAGCGGCAACTTGCTCGATGGCACCATCGAACTTCAATAACTCCAGTATCGCAGGATGTTTCGGAAACCGAGTCACGACAAGCAAGCGGTGTAGGGAGTGCCCCGTTGTCTGACCAAAGTCGGCAATCCTGCTAGATCCCGCGTAAACACAACGCAACTTGGGGAATGACCGCAAATGCGACGACTTACATGCCGATGGTATAACGGAAGCTCCCCACAAAAGCGAATTCATGAAAGTGCTGGAGGCAACAATAGAAGTGACCGAAACAACTCGGCTGCATAGTTGGCATCTGGAACATGTGGCTCACTCGGAACGGTGGCTTCCAACCATGCTCAGCGTGATCGCTGGCATGGTCGACCTGATTGGGTTCCTGAGCCTTGGCATCTTCACCGCGCACATAACTGGCAACATCGTGGTCATTGGCGCTCTCGTCGTGCGTCACAATCGGGTAAATCCCGCACAGATCCTGGCTATTCCCGTTTTTATCCTTGCCGTCGCTGGTACTTGGCTACTCGCCAGAGCATCAGGAAGAAGTGGCCCCGGTTTATTGCGGCTACTTCTCCTGGTTCAGTTTTTGCTGCTCACTTGCGTGTTGATCTTCAGTGTCAGCACCAAACCGTCCGCCAATCCGGATGGTTTGATTGGCTGTATCGCCGCTATGATGGCCGTCTCAGCCATGGCGTGCCAGTTCGCACTTTTGCGCTTGGGTTTGCCGGTCGCGCCATCCACGGCCGTCATGACAGGCAATTTGACGAATGCCGTGCTGTCCTTTCTGGACACAACTTCGCGAACACAGCGATTGACAGCAGGCCACACGGCGCGATCAAATGCCTCGCTGCACCTCCTCGTCGGCTTTTTCGGAGGATACGTTGTTGCCGCCGCAGCCGTCACGTATCTGGGCGATTGGGCTTGGTCACTTCCAGCCGTGCTGGCCGGGGTGCCGGTTGCTGTGCGCATGAGCGCAGAAAACTTGTGATCGAAATGAGAGGTCAACCTCAAGTTTCCAGCAAACAAACAGCGCAGACTCAGAAGCGGCTTGACGAGCTTTCTAAGCGCCGACCTGAAGTGCATCCCGCGGTCACGATTGTGTACAGGTTGTGTACAAGAAGGCGGGTTTGAAGGGCCTGAAAATGGACCTAAGCAACGCAGAATCAACAACAGACTCTTAAGC
>Ga0137409_10002331_pt1 | contig 20415 bp, 18 predicted proteins | sample CZODoug1_16funga_FD_122059 | JGI IMG/M metagenome (GOLD analysis project Ga0137409, IMG submission 122059) | Vadose zone soil fungal communities from Angelo Coast Range Reserve, California, USA - CZODoug1_16fungal (Hybrid Assembly) | ecosystem: Environmental > Terrestrial > Soil > Vadose zone... | reverse complement strand
TGGGTGCGGCAGGTCATGCGGAGCTCCCTTCGCCGGTACGAACCGGATCAGGTTCTAAGGGTGTGATCTCAGCCCACCACCGCGGCGGGCACCCCTGTCAATGAAATGGAATGTAGCTGGTTCTAGACTTCGCGCGGTCTGGGAGGTCCGTACCGTTCGGCGGGTTTGTGATGCTTTTCCCATTCGGCCTTGTACGCGAACGGGTCGAGCCCACTCGGCTGGTCGACGGCAAGAATGCCGTCGAGATGGTCGAGCTCGTGCTGGAGCAGCTCCGCCATCGGGCCCTCCAGGTCCATCGTCGCCACTTTGCCCTTCAGGTCGGTGTAGCGAATCGTCGCGCGATACGCGCGGGTCACCCGCACCAGCAGGTTCGGGAATGAAAAGCAGTCGTCCCACACGTGAAAGTCCTCGGATCCCACGTCGGTGATCTCCGGATTGATCATCGTCGCGCGGAACTTCCCGACCTCGACCAGGACCACGCGTACCGGCGCACCGATCTGGGGTGCGGCGAGCGCCCGCCCCATGTCGTACTTCTTGCGGGCCGTTCGGAGCGTGTCCCGCAGGTCGTCGGACAACAGCCGCACCGCCGGTGATTTGGGATCTTCCACCGGGGTGCAGCGAACCCGTAAGATCGGGTCGCCGAGTTGGCGAATGCGTCTTGCAGCCATCGCGCGCCAAATGTGGGGGTTTCGGCGCGTCATGCAACTACCCTCTAGCGACATAGCCACTTAGGCGCTTAGTCTCTTAGCCCCTATGTCTTTAGCGGGCGTCGTGCTGGCGGCTGGCCGGTCGGCCCGAATGGGCTCTCCCAAAGCCCTGCTGGATTTCCTCGGTCTCCCGTTCGTCGTGCGAATCCTGGAGGCTTTGGAAGCGCTCGAGGTAAAGACGCGAGTGGTCGTCCTTGGGCCAGACGCCCCCCGTATTCAGCCTGTGTTGGCCGGCCACGATTGCATCATCGTGGAGAACCCGGAGCCTGAAACCGGCCCCATCGCTTCCCTCAGAGGAGCTCTGCGCGCCCTCCAACCGGTGCAGCCGACCGCCGTGCTCGTTTGGCCGGTCGATCTCCCACACGTCCGCGTGACGACGGTCGAACGCATCCTCGAAACGCATCGTCGAGCGCGGGCGTCAGTGGTCGTTCCGACCTTCGCCGAGCGGCGAGGCCATCCCGTGATCTGGGGATCCGCGTTGTTCGGAGAGCTGCTGGAGAGCCCGGAAGCCACGCGCCAGGGCGCGCGGGCCGTGCTGCACAGGCATGATAAGGAAGTCGTCGCTGTCCCCGTCGACGATCCGGCTGTCATCGACGAGCTGAACACGCCCGAGGACTACGAGCGGCTGGTCAGGGAGTGGAATCGGGACATCTACTAGCGTAATCCCGACAAAACCATTAGGATTCCCATCTGAGTCGACGTTTTCATTGCCAAGCGTATGTCCGGTAACGACTTCCGGGAGCAAAATGACCAGTATTGAAGCCCACGTCCAGCAACCGTACAAGTACGGCTTCGTCACCGACATCGAATCCGAGGTCGTGCCGGCCGGCTTGAACGAGGACGTGATCCGCCTGATTTCGGCCAAGAAGGGCGAGCCGGAATGGATGCTGGAGTGGCGGCTGAAGGCCTATCGCAACTGGCTCAAGATGTCCGAGCCGCACTGGCCCAACGTGAAGTACGGGCCGATCGACTATCAAGCGATCAGCTACTACGCGGCCCCCAAGAAGCTGCCGAAGCTCGATTCGCTCGATCAGGTCGATCCCAAGCTGGTTGCGACCTTCGAGAAACTGGGAATTCCGATCGAGGAGCAGAAGCGCCTTACCGGCGTCGCGGTCGATGCGGTCTTCGACAGCGTCTCGGTCGCGACGACGTTTCAGGCGGAGCTCGCCAAATTCGGCGTGATTTTCTGTCCCATCTCGCAGGCGATCCGCGAGCACCCCGCGCTCGTCCAGAAATACCTCGGCACGGTCGTGCCGCACAACGACAATTACTTCGCGGCGCTGAATACTGCCGTCTTTACCGACGGCTCCTTCGTCTACGTGCCGAAGGGTGTGCGCTGTCCGCTCGAGCTGTCGACCTACTTCCGCATCAACGCGTCATCGACCGGCCAGTTCGAGCGGACGCTCATCATCGCGGACGAGGGCAGCTATGTGAGCTACCTCGAGGGCTGCTCGGCGCCGATGCGGGACGAGCATCAGCTGCACGCCGCGGTCGTCGAGCTCGTCGCGCTCGAGCGCGCCACGATCAAGTATTCGACGATCCAGAACTGGTACCCGGGCGACGAAGAGGGTAAGGGCGGGATCTACAACTTCGTCACAAAGCGCGGGAAGTGCGCCGGTGCGAACTCCAAGATCTCGTGGACGCAGGTCGAGACCGGATCGGCGATCACGTGGAAGTATCCAGGCTGCATCCTCCAGGGCGACAACTCGATCGGCGAGTTCTACTCGGTGGCGGTCACCAGTCACAAGCAACAGGCCGACACCGGTACCAAGATGATTCACCTCGGCAAGAACACGCGCTCGACGATCGTGTCGAAAGGCATTTCGGCGGGCCGCGGACAGAACACGTACCGCGGGCTCGTGAAAATCATGAAGGGCGCCGAGGGCGCGCGGAACTACTCGCAGTGCGACTCGATGCTCATCGGCGACAAGTGCGGCGCGCATACGTTCCCGTACATCGACGTGCGCAACAACTCCGCAATCATGGAGCACGAGGCCTCGACCTCGAAGATCGGCGAGGATCAGATCTTCTATCTCCGCCAGCGCGGCCTCTCGGCTGAGGACGCCGTGTCGATGATCGTCAACGGCTTCTGCAAGGAAGTCTTCAAAGAGCTGCCGATGGAGTTCGCTGTCGAAGCGACCCGGCTCCTGGGCATCAGTCTCGAAGGGAGCGTCGGGTGATGCTCGCTGTAAAAGGGCTTCGCGTGTCGGTCGCTGGCACCGAGATCTTGCGGGGTGTCGATCTCACCGTCAAAGCCGGTGAGGTACACGCGATCATGGGACCGAACGGCTCCGGCAAGAGCACGCTCACGCAGGCGCTGGCGGGCCATCCGGCATACACGGTAACCGCGGGCACCGCGACGTACGACGGCAAGGATCTGTTCGCGCTCAAGCCCGAGGAGCGGGCGCGCGAGGGCGTGTTTCTGGCGTTCCAGTATCCGGTCGAGATTCGCGGCATCACCAACTCCTACTTCCTGCGCTCGGCGGTGAACGCCGTGCGCAAGCATCGCGGCCAGGAGGAGCTCGACCCGCTCGATTTCCTGCAGGTGCTCGAGGCGAAGCTCAAGGAGATCGGCTGGGACGACACGTTGATGAACCGTCCCGTGAACGAGGGGTTCTCGGGCGGCGAAAAGAAACGCAACGAGATCCTCCAACTCGCCGTACTCGAGCCGCGCCTGGCGCTGCTCGACGAGACTGACTCGGGGCTCGACATCGACGCCCTCAAGACGGTGGCGAACGCTGTGAACAAACTGCGCGCGCCCGACCGGTCCTTTGTCATCGTCACGCACTACCAGCGGCTGCTGAACTTCATCACGCCGGACGTGGTCCACGTCCTGGCCGATGGTCGGATCGTCAAGTCGGGCGGGCCTGAATTGGCGCACGAATTGGAGGCCAAAGGCTACGACTGGCTGCGTACTGGCGCCTTGGTGTCGTGATGGTGGCGGTCGAGCGGTTGGTCCAGGCGTACCAAGCCTTCGCGGCGAATGGCGCCTCGGGCGCGCCCGCGTGGCTCAAGGAGCTGCGCGCCGGCGGCATCGCGCGGTTCGGGGCGCTCGGCTTCCCGACGACCAAGCAGGAAGCGTGGCGCTTCACGAGCGTCGCGGCGCTTCAGGAGACGCCGTTTGAGCTCGCGCACCCCGCACTCCGCACCCCGCACCTCGCTGAGATCGAGCCGTTTCTCTTGGGTAACGGCCCTCGCCTGGTCTTCGTGAACGGTTTCCTTGCACGCTCTCTTTCCACGCCTCTCCTTGACGGTGTTCGTCTCGACGGTCTCGCTCGGACTCTAGTCGATGCCCCGGATCTCGTACGTCAGCATTTGAGCAAGTACGCGGCCTTCGCCGATCGACCCTTCGCGGCCCTCAACACCGCCTTCGTGCACGACGGCGCGTTCGTCCATGTGCCCGCGCGGACCGTTTTCGAGCAGCCCATTCAGCTGCTCTTTCTGGCCGTACCGAGCGGCAATGCACCCCTCATCTCTCACCCGCGCAACCTGATTGTCGTCGAGCGCGAAGCTCGCGCCAGCGTGGTCGAGACGTACGTAGCGCTGGCCGAGGGGGGGGGCACGTACTGGACCAACGCGGTCACCGAAGTCGTCGCGGGTGATGGCGCGCGCGTCGACTGCTACCGGATCCAGCGCGAGAGCGATCGCGCCTACCACGTGGCGGTGACCGACGTACATCAGGGCCGCGACAGCATTGCGAACGTGCACGCCGTGTCGTTCGGCGGTGCGTTGGCGCGCCACGATCTCCGCGGCACACTCGCGGGACCTGGTGGTTACCTGATTCTGAACGGCCTCTACGCGCTGACCGGCGACCAGCACGCCGATCACCACACCGCGATCGACCACGCGGCTCCGCACTGCGAGAGTCACGAGTATTTCAACGGCGTCCTCGACGACCGTTCGCGCGGCGTCTTCAACGGCCGCATCATCGTGCGTCCCGGCGCGCAGAAGACCGACTCGAAGCAGACGAACAACAACCTACTGCTCTCGCGCGATGCGCACGCCGACAGCCAGCCGCAGCTCGAGATCTATGCCGACGACGTGAAGTGTACGCACGGCTCGACGGTCGGTCCGCTCGACCCCAAAGCGCTGTTCTACCTCGAGAGCCGCGGTATCGGTGAAGACGAGGCGCGCCGCCTGATGACCTACGGCTTCGCCGCCGAGATCCTGAACCGGATGGACATCGCGCCGCTGCGTGAGCAGCTCGACCGGATCGTGCGGGCCCGACTGGCGGAATAATGACCGACCTCGGGGACCTCTATCAGCAAACCATCCTCGACCACAACCGGAACCCGCGCAATTTCCGGGTGCTCGAGCATGCGACCCGCAGCGCCGAGGGCCACAACCCCAACTGCGGCGACCGCATCAAGGTGTTCGTGCAGCTGGACGGCGATACGATCAGCGACATCGGTTTTCAGATGCCCGACGGCGCGGGGTGCGCGATCTCCAAGGCCTCGGCGTCGCTCATGACGACCGCCGTGAAAGGGAAGCCCGTCGCCGAAGCGGAGACCTTGTTCCAGGCGTTCCGCGACATGCTGGCCGGCGGGGCGATCGCTCCGGGCAAGCTCGCCGCGTTCGGCGGCGTCCGCGCCTTCCCTGCCCGCGTGAAATGCGCCAACCTCGCGTGGCACGCGCTGCACGCCGCGCTCAAGAACCAATCCGATCCGGTCACGACCGAATCGGCGCGGGACTTCTGATGCTCGATACCAACATCCGGGCCGACTTCCCGATCCTGGCGCGCAAGGAGCACGGCCACCGGCTCGTCTATCTCGACAATGCGGCGACGACGCAGAAGCCGCGGCAGGTCCTCGACGCGATCCTCAACTACTACAGCACCAGCAACGCCAACGTCCACCGCGGCGCCTATGGACTCGCCGTGGCCGCCACCGAGGCATACGAGGCGGCGCGCGTCGCCGTCGCTCGTTTCACCAACGCCTGGGCTACGGAGGCGGTCGTCTTCACTCGTGGGACGACCGAGGCGATCAACCTCGTGGCCGGGTCGTGGGGGCGGGCGAACGTGAAGGCCGGGGACACCGTGGTGGTCACGGCCATGGACCACCACTCGAACCTCGTCCCCTGGCAGATCCTCTGTGCCGAGAAGGGGGCGACCGTCCGGATGGTCGAAATCACCCCTGACGGGCGGATCGACCTGCTCGACTTCGGCCGCGCCCTGGAGGCCCGGCCCCGCCTGGTGGCCTTCCCGTACGTCTCGAACTCCCTGGGCACGGTCAATCCCGCCGCCGAGCTGACCAAGCTGAGCCATGCCGCCGGGGCGGTCGTCGTGGTGGACGGCGCGCAGGCGACGCCGCATCTAAAGGTCGACGTTCAGGCCTTGGGGTGCGATTTCTACGCCCTATCGGGGCACAAAATGCTGGGGCCGATGGGAAGCGGGGCGCTGATTGCCAAGCCGGCGTTGCTCGAGGCGATGCCCCCATACCATGGCGGGGGCGAGATGATCGAGCGGGTGTGGGACGACCATTCAACCTGGAACATGATCCCGCACAAGTTCGAGGGGGGCACCCCGAACGTCGAGGGCGCCGTGGGTCTCGCCGCGGCGATCGCCTACCTCGAGCGCATCGGGATGGACCGGATCGCGGAGCACGAGCAAGCATTGGCGCGCGTGGCGATCGAGCAGTTGAGCCAGATCGAGGGTGTCACGATCTACGGCCCGAAGGATCATCGCGCCGGTGTGGTGCCGTTCACGTACGGCGACATCCATCCGCATGATCTCGCCACGATCCTCGATCGTGAGGGCGTCTGCGTTCGCGCCGGGCATCACTGCACGCAGCCTTTGATGCGCCGCCTCGGCGTTGCCGCGACGGCGCGGGCGTCCTTCTACATCTATAACGGCGTCGACGACATCGATGCGCTCGTCGCTGCGGTACGCAAGGCTGGAGAGTTGTTCGGAGTCCCCCTTCCCCGTTAGTCCTTCGTTGGTAGTTTCGGTGCATGGCACAACCCATTGTCGCAGTCGATCACATCACCAAGCGATTCGCCGGCCATACCGCGGTGGACGCGCTGTCGCTCTCTGTCCCTCCCGGAGTGATTTACGGTTTGCTCGGGCCGAACGGCGCCGGGAAGAGCACGAGCATCCGCATGATCCTCAACATCTATGCGCCCGATAGCGGAACCGTCCGCCTCTTCGGCGAGACGGGGACGGGTCGCGACCACTCGGCGCGGATCGGCTACCTGCCCGAAGAGCGCGGCCTCTATCCGAAGATGCGCGTGCTGGATGTGCTGCTGTTCCTGGCGGAGCTAAAAGGTGTGGACCGCCGTACGGCGCGGACCAAGTCGCTGGAGTGGCTGGAGCGCATGGGGCTCTCCGACTGGCGCATGCGCAAGGTCAACGAGCTGTCGAAGGGTATGCAGCAGAAGGTGCAGTTCATCTCGACGATCCTCCACGAGCCGGACCTGTTGGTGATGGATGAAGCATTCTCGGGGCTCGACCCCGTGAACTCCCAAGTTCTGAAGGACACGATTCTCGACCTCCGCTCGCGCGGTAAGACGATCCTGTTCTCGACGCACATCATGGAGCAGGCGGAGAAGGTGTGCGACTATGTCTGCATCATCGCCCGGGGCAAGAAGCTGGTGGACGGCACGCTGGCCGACATCAAGCGGACGCATGGCGGGAAGCATCTGCTCGTCAACTTCGATGGGACGCGCGGCGATGCCGACCGCATCTTCGCCGACCGGCGGCTGGTGGCGAAGGCCGACGCCTCGGGCCAGTTCGCCGAGCTCGAGTTGGCGGCCCAGGCGGACGCGCAGGAGATCCTCAAGGCTCTCGTGACCTCCGGGGCGCGACTGTCCCGCTTCGAGCTGGCGGAGCCCTCCCTCAACAAGATCTTCGTCGACCTCGTGGGCCCCGACGCGGCGACGGCCGCGGCGCGGCCGGACGCGGAGGTGGCCCGTGCGTAAGGTCCTCGCCGTCATTCGCCGCGAGTTCGTGGAGCGGGTACGACAGCGCTGGTTCTGGGCGATGGCGGTGCTCGGGCCCGTGTTCTTCGGGGCGCTGGTCATCTTGCCGGGAATGTTAATCGGCAAGACTACAGTTAAGCGCATTGCCGTAATGGACGGCACAACCTCGACGTTTGGGGCTCGCCTGACCGAGCGCTTGGACGCGGAGTCGTTGTTTATCGCGGTACGGGTTGCCGCCAGGCCTGGCACCATCGACTCCGTACTCATCGACTCGCTAAGGAATGCCGTCGACCGGAAGGAGCTGGACGGGTTCCTGATCGTCAGCGATGTCGCCGTCGACTCCGGTAAGGTGATGTACCGGGCGTCCAACGTGTCCTCGCCTGTGACCATCGGAAGTCTCGAGCACATCATCAGCGAGATGGTCAACGCCACACGACTCGAACGGGAAGGCGTGAACCCGGCGCTCGTGGCCAAGGCCCGCATCCCCGTTAATCTCGACTCGAAAAAGGTGTCGGGGGGCAAGGAGACCGGTGAGAGCGCGGGTCAGTCGTTTGCCCTCGCGTACTTCATGGGCATCATCCTCTACATGTCGATCCTGCTCTACGGCATCAACGTGATGAGCTCGGTGTTGGAGGAAAAGACCACCAAGATTGTGGAAGTGCTGGTCTCATCGTTGCGGCCGTTTCAGTTGTTGCTCGGCAAGGTGCTTGGCGTAGGCGCCGTGTCGATTTTTCAGTTCTTGATCTGGGGCGTGTCGACGAGACTGATCCTCTCGCAGCGCCGACACCTGCCCGGGGGCGGCGTGAACGACGGCGGATTCTTCCAAATGCCGCACGTCACTACCAATACGGCGGTCGTCTTCGGCTTGTACTTCCTCGGCGGGTTCTTGCTGTATTCGGCCATGTTCTCTGCCGTGGGCGCCATGTCGTCCAACGAGCAGGAAGCGCGTCAGGCGCAGCAGCCCGTGGTGATGCTCCTGGTCGCGTCGTTCATCAGCATGTTCGCGATGCTCAACGATCCGGCGTCCACGCTATCGATCACCCTGTCGATGATTCCGTTCAGCGCGCCGATCGCGATGCCAGTTCGTTGGGCGGCGGGCAATCTGCCGATTGGGGAGATAGCGCTGTCGCTGGGGATTCTGGCAGTGTCGATACTGGGAGTGACATGGGTGGCGTCTCGTATCTATAGAGTGGGGATACTCATGACGGGGAAGCGGCCCAACGTGAAAGAGCTTATTCGTTGGGTGCGTGCGGCCTAGGCACTAGACGTCGAAGGCAGACGCCTAGACGCCGAGACGCCTAGCGGACGTGAGGGTCTAGCTAACTGCATAGGAAAGGCACGACACGCGCGAATTCGGTGTCGTGCCTTTCGATTCTTTGGCTATGGTTCCTCCCATGGCCCCCTATCGAACACTCAAGGCTTGGCAGCACGCGCAGAGACTCGCGATCGAATGCGCGCGGGCATGCCGCAGCTTCCCAGATTTCGAGCAGACGCGACTAGCGGATCAATTGCGGCGAGCGTCGTACAGCGTCGTCCTGAACATTGCCGAAGGGAGCGCGCGTCGGGGATCGCGCGAGTACCGGCGATTCTTGGACACGGCGAACGGCTCACTGGCGGAGGTTGAAACTGCCCTCGGGCTCGCTCTCGAACTTGAGTACTTGGCACCGGCGGACTTTGGAAGGCTCGAGGCGTTGGCGACCGAGACTGGCAAGACGCTCTTTGGGTTGCTCAGAAAGATCAGTGCACACGCATCGAGAATACCTGCCCCCTCCTGACTAGAACCCGCTAGGCGTCTCGGCCCCTAGGCGTCTGCCTGAGCGCCTGTGCGCCTAGCCTTTGCAGGTCCCCGCTTAGTAGTTTCACCGCATGTCGTTCGACTACGACGTCATCATCGTCGGCGGTGGCCACGCCGGCACTGAGGCGGCCGCAATGGCTGCCCGTCTCGGCGCCCGTACTCTCCTGCTCACTTCCAACCTCGAAACCATCGGCCAGCTCTCCTGCAATCCCGCCATCGGCGGCATCGCAAAGGGCACTGTCGTCCGCGAAGTCGACGCTCTCGGCGGCCTCATGGGCCGCATCGCCGACCTGTCCGCAATCCAGTTCCGCATGCTCAATCGGTCCAAGGGTCCGGCCGTCTGGGCCCCCCGCGCGCAGTGCGATCGCACCCTCTATCGCCGGGCCGCGCGCCAGCTGCTCGAAGGCTTCCCGTCGCTCGAGCTGGCCCAAGGCATGGTCACAAATCTGATCCTCGATCAGGCGGGGGGGACGCGGGTCGGTGGCGTCGAGACCGCCGACGGACGCCGTTTCCGCGCCCACGCCGTCATCATCACCGCCGGCACCTGCCTGCGCGGCCGGATTCACCTCGGCACCGACACGCAGATTCCCGCGGGCCGCGCCGGCGACCAGCCGTCCGTGGAGCTTGCGCAAGTCATTACCACGCTTGGAGTTACAGTATCACGCTTCAAGACCGGGACGCCGCCGCGCGTCGACGGCCGGAGCGTCGACTGGTCCAAGGTCTCGCGTCAGGACGGCGACGAGGGCGAGTATCGCTTCTCGTTCCACACGCGCGCCCAGCGGCCGCGCCAGGTGCCATGCTGGATTACATGGGCCGGAGAAGAGGTGAAGGAGATCATCCAGCGCCATCTCAAAGAGTCGGCGCTGTACGGCGGAGCGATCAGTGGGCGGGGCCCGCGGTATTGCCCGTCGGTCGAGGACAAGATCGTGAAGTTCCCGGAGGCGAAGCGGCACCAGGTTTTCCTCGAGCCCGAGGGACTCGACACACACGAGCTGTACGTGAACGGCCTCTCCACTTCCCTGCCCGTCGCCGTCCAGCTCGAGTTTCTGCACGCCGTTCCCGGGCTCGAGCGCGCGCGCATGACGCGGCCGGGGTACGCGATCGAGTACGACTACTACCCACCCACCCAGTTGACCCCTTGGCTCGAGCTGAAGACCGTCGAGCACCTATTCTTCGCGGGCCAGATCAACGGGACCACCGGTTATGAGGAAGCGGCTGGTCAGGGCGTCGTGGCTGGGATCAATGCCGTACGCCGGATCCGGGGTCAGGAGCCAGTGGTCTTCGGCCGGGACGATGCGTACATCGGTGTGCTGGTCGACGACCTCGTGACCCGCGGAGTGGACGAGCCCTATCGCCTCTTCACATCCCGTTCGGAATTCCGGCTCCTCCTTCGTCAGGACAACGCGCTGCGTCGTCTCCTTCCGCTCGCCGAGCGGTTGGGACTGCTGACCGACGCGGAGCTGCGAGGAGCCGAACGTCGGCTCGACGAGGAGGTGTCGATTTTGGCCGTCGCGCGTGAGACGACAATCACGCCCGCTCAGGCCGCACGTCCGCTCGAGTCGAGCGGGACCACACTCGCTGCCGGCGAGCGGATCGCTCTGCTCGCGAAGCGCCCCGGCGTTTCGCTCGGCGCGCTACTCGAGGCCGCGGGCGTCGGCGCCGCGTTCGCGCCCGAGGCAGTGCTCGCGGCGGAGATCGAGATCAAGTACGACGGCTACCTGGCGCGGGAGCGCGAGGCCGCGGCGCGGCTCGCGGAGCTGGCATCGTTCGCGCTGCCCGCCGACCTCCCCTACCGCGAGCTGCTCACCCTCGCCACGGAAGCTCGACAGAAGCTTGATCGGGTCCGGCCCACGTCGTTGGCTCAGGCCGCCCGCGTGCCCGGCGTCTCCCCCAGCGACCTCCACAACCTCGTTCTTGAGGCGACGCGCTGGCGGCGCCGGGTCGCGTAGACACGTCCAGGGCGGTGTTTCACGTGAAACCTTGCTCTTTCGTTTCACGTGAAACCAACGTATATTGGACGCTCGCGCAGTACAGACTATATAACTTATTGTCATTAAACGACTTATAAGATGTCACGCGTCATCGCCATTGCCAATCAAAAAGGCGGCGTCGGAAAAACGACGACCGCGGTAAACCTCGCCGCCTCGCTCGCGACCGCGGAGCGGAAGACGCTGCTCATCGACGCCGACCCGCAAGGCAACTCGACCAGCGGCGTCGGCATCGAGCGCGATCGCATTCGGCACTCGCTCTACGACTCACTGCTCGATGGGCGCGCCCTCGCCGACGCCCGTTTCCCGCACGTGCACTTCCCGTATCTCGACGTCGTGCCGGCGACCCAGGATCTCGTCGGCGCGGAAGTCGAGCTCGTCAATCAATCGTCGCGCGAGACCATGATGCGGCGCGCGCTGCGAGACATCCGCGACGAGTACCAGTACATCATCATCGACTGCCCGCCGTCGCTCGGTCTCATCACGCTCAACATGCTGACCGCCGCCGACAGCCTGATCATTCCCATCCAGTGCGAGTACTACGCGCTCGAAGGCCTATCGCAGCTGCTCAATACGGTCAAACTCGTACAACGCAATTTCAACCCGGCGCTCGCCATTGAAGGCGGACTGCTCACGATGTATGACGCCCGCCTGAACCTCTGCAAACAGGTTGCCGAAGAAGCGAAGGAATACTTCGGGGCACGGATGTTTACGGTCACGATTCCCCGCAACATCCGCCTCGCCGAAGCGCCGAGTTTTGGGAAGCCGATCGTGCTGTACGACGTGCAGTCGGTGGGAGCCAAGAGCTACCTGGCGGTGGCGCAGGAACTGATCCGCCGGGTCGAACGCTCGTCGTCCCCCGCCCTGCCTGCCGCCGAACCGCAGCCGGAGGTGTCCGCATGACGGAGACCGCTGCTGGACGTCGTCGCCTCGGCCGGGGGCTCGAGGCGCTACTCGGTCCCACGCGCGAGGAAGCCGAGCGCGAGGGGAGCCTCGTCGAGCTGCCCATCAAGGACATCCGTCCCAACCCGTTCCAACCGCGCCAGGACGTCGACCCCACGGCCCTCGAGGAGCTGGTCTCCTCCATCAAACAGGCGGGTCTGCTGCAACCGGTCGTGGTGCGCCGGGCGAATGGGGGAGCGGCGGGCTCCTACGAGCTGATTGCCGGTGAGCGCCGCCTGCGCGCCTGCCAGCAGCTCGGGTGGGAGCGCATCCCGGCCGTGCAGCGGGACGCCGACGATCGCACGCTGCTGACGCTGGCGCTGATCGAGAACCTGCAGCGCGACGATCTGTCGCCCGTCGACGAAGCGCGTGGTTACGATCGACTGATCGCCGAGTTCAGCCTTGCGCAGCAGGACGTCGCCGATGCGGTGGGACGCGATCGTTCGACCGTCGCGAATGCGCTGCGCCTCTTGAAGCTGCCCGCGGCGGTCCTGCAGATGCTGCATCAGGGCCAACTCTCGGTGGGCCATGCGCGCGCGCTGCTGGCGATCGAAGATCCGAAGCTCGCGACGAACCTGGCGCGCGAGGCCGTGGCGCAAGGACTTTCGGTGCGGGAGATCGAGGATCGCGTACGTGGTGGACGGGCACCCGAGCGGCGGCCCCGAATGAAACGCGGCGTGGGTCCCGCTCCCGAGGTGCGACGCGTCGAAGATGCCCTGCGCCGTCGCCTCGGCACCGACGTGCGTGTCTCCCTCCGGGCGAAGGGGAAGGGCCAGATCCACGTCGCGTTTTACTCCAATGAAGACCTGGCCCGCGTCCTCGAGCTGATGCTCGGAGCGCCGTTCGACGGATGAGCGGGCGGAACGTGACGATCGTCGTCCACACGGATGGCGATCTCAACTCGCGGCAATACAAGGTCCCGCTCCGCCTCGTCCAGGTGGGGAAGGGGGCCGCCATTGCCTTCGCGATCTTCGTCGTCGGGTTCGTGGCGTTCGCGGGGCCAATCGAGCGCAAGGCGTTGCGCGTACCCGGGCTCGAGCGGGAAGTCGCGCGGCTGCGCGTCGAGAACAGCCGAGTGCAGCAGTTGGCCGCCGCCCTGAATCGCGCGGAAGCTAATTACCAGGAGCTGCGGCAGATTCTCGGCGCGAAGGCGCCTCCGGCGCCGCGCGGCGCCGGCAGCACCGCCTCCACCACGACGGCAACGTCGGGGATGCGCGCCGTGACGATCCGGGCGACTGCACCGGCGGCCCCGCCGCGCTACGAAACGGGCGCGTCGGTGCCCTCGCACTGGCCTCTCGACGTGTCCGGGTTCGTCACGCGAGGGCAGGTGCGTCCCGGGGACGCGGCCGAATCGCACCCCGGCATCGACATCGCCGTGCCTGCCGGGACACCGATTCGGGCTTCAGGCGGAGGCACGGTGGCCGCCGCGGGGTATGATGTCGACTACGGTTTGTTTGTCCTCTTGCGCCATCCGTCAGGATATGAGACGATGTATGGGCACGCGTCCCGCCTCCTCGTGGTAGAAGGTGACGACGTTCAGTCGGGGCAGGTGATCGCCCTGTCGGGCAACTCGGGGCGGTCGACGGCACCACATCTGCATTTCGAGATCCGGCGCGACAAGAAGTCGCTCGATCCGCTCACGCTCGTGAAGGAGGGCTCCTGAGATGGCGATGTTCACCGAAAAGAGCGGGGCCGGCGGTGACGCAGTCACCGGATTGTCGATCATCGGCGCCGGCATGCGGGTGGTGGGCGATATCTCCGCAGAAGGCGTCGTGAAGATCGAAGGCACGGTCGTCGGCACGGTGCAAGCCGCGAAGCAAGTCTTGGTCGCGAAGGGCGGGGAAGTAGAGGGCGACGTCGTGAGCCGCGAAGCGATCATCGGTGGGGAAGTGCGCGGCGGGATTTACGCCGAGGAGCGCGTCGAGCTGCAGGCGACGAGTGTCATCCATGGCGACGTGTCGACCAAGCGTCTCTTCGTCCAAGAGGGCGGCGAGATCAATGGTGTGCTGCGGATGGGTGAGGACGCGGGCCAGCCTCCGCAGCGCGGCCAACGCCCTTCCCGGCAGCCGGCATCGACCACGTTCTAGCTTTCGGGGTTATCCACACCGCACCGTTCCACGCGTGTGGATTATCTATCTCCTTCAACCACAGTCGTTTACGAGACCAGCCGTGTGGAAGACCGAACGGTGGCTTGATACTGTCATCGCGGTGTCGTGATGCGGCTAGACGATCTCGTCGGCTATCTCGATAACTACCTTCGCCTCCGGGAGGAAGTCGCCGATCCGCCCGAGGCGCTGAACGGATTGCAGGTGGCCAACGCCGGTGAGGTCACTCGGCTGGCTGCCGCGGTCGATCTGTGCGAGGCGACGATCGAGATGGCGGCCGACGCGCGGGCCGACGCGCTGCTCGTTCATCACGGCCTTTTCTGGGGCGGGCTGCGCCCTCTCGTGGGACCGGCGTACCGCCGCGTCGCCGCGCTGGTTTCTCGCAACATCGCCGTCTACGCCGCCCACCTCCCCCTCGATCGTCACCCCGAAGTTGGCAACAATGCGTGTTTGGCTCGCCTTCTCGGCGTTTCGCTGCGCGGCGAGTTCGGCTCGTATCACGGTGCGCCGATCGGGGTGTGGGGCGAGCTCGACGGATCGCGCGACGACCTCACCGGCTCGTTGGCGAAGACACTCGGCGCGAGCGTGCGCCTCCTCCCCTTCGGTCCGACCCAGGTCCGGCGAGTGGGGATCGTCACGGGCGCCGGAGGCTCGCTCATCCCACAAGCCGCCGCCGCCGGGCTCGACACGTTCATCACGGGCGAGGGCCCGCACTGGAGCTTTTTCGACGCCGAAGAGCTGAAGCTCAACGTGTACTTTGCCGGTCACTACGCCACCGAAACCGTAGGTGTGAAGGCGCTCGCCGAGCACGTGAGCCGGAAGTACTCGATCCCCTGGGTGTTTCTCGACCACCCAACCGGTTTGTGACGCCGCGGCGGGTCCTGGCGATCATGGCCACCGCGGAGCTCCTTGCGATGGCCCCCTGGTTCAGCGCGTCGGCCGTCTCGCCGACGCTGACGCGGGTGTGGCACCTCACCTCGACCGGCACCGCGTGGCTCACGATTTCCGTACAGCTCGGCTTTGTCGCCGGGGCGTTGGTGAGCGCGGTGCTGACGCTCGCGGACCGTTGGTCGGCCCGACGCCTCGTGGTCGGTGCGGCGGCGCTCGCCGCCGCGGCGACCGTGGCCGTCGCGTTCGCGCCTGGTCCCCGCATCGGGATCGCCGCCCGAATGCTCACGGGTGCCGCACTGGCCGGCGTGTATCCACCGGGGATGAAGATCGCCGCGGGGTGGTTCCGTGAAGGGCGCGGTTGGGCAATCGGAATTCTCGTCGGCGCGCTGACGCTCGGCTCCGCAGTGCCCCACCTCGTGCGCTGGGCCGCGCCTCCCGACGCGTGGCGACTGGTACTGGGCATAGCTGCTGCATGCGCATTGGCGGGCGGGTTCCTCGTTCTCGCCGTCCCGAACGACGGTCCCTTCGCCGCGCCGTCGCCGCCCTTCTCCTGGTCCGCAGCGCCCCGCATCCTGCGCGACCGTGCCGTGTTACTCGCCAACCTCGGCTACCTGGGTCACATGTGGGAGCTGTACGCGATGTGGACCTGGATGGCCGTTTACGTCGCCGCGAGTGAGCGGTTGCGACGTGGCGTCGACGCCGACACGACGGCGCTCGCTGCGCTCATCACATTCGCGGTCGTAGGCAGCGGCGCGATCGGGTGCTGGCTCGGAGGGAAGTACGCCGATCGCTGGGGTCGGACACTGGTGACGAGTATCACGATGGTCGTCTCGGGGAGCTGCGCGCTCGCTGTGGGTCTGTTCTTCGGGGGACCGCTCGCCGCTCTCGTGCCGCTCCTTCTCGTCTGGGGCGTCACCGTCGTCGCCGACTCGGCGCAGTTCTCGACGGCGGTCAGCGAGCTCGCGCCCGCCGATTACGTCGGCACCGCGTTGACGTTGCAAACGAGCATGGGGTTCTTGCTCACCTGCGCGACGATCTATCTGTTGCCGGCGGTAGCCACGGCGATTGGGTGGCGATGGAGCATGAGCGTTCTCGCAATCGGACCCGCGCTCGGCGTGTGGGCGATGCTCGCGCTGCGTCGTCGACCCGAAGCGGCGCGCCTGGCGGGGGGTCGGCGGTAATCGTAGTTTCGGTTGTGCTTCGTGCCGCGTCGTTGCTGCTCTGTGTTTTCGCGGCCGGATGTGCCGCTCGCCCGATCACCCCGCTCACAGGACCCTCCTCGGCCCCAGTCATGGAGACGCCGGCGCGTGTCGCGCTCGTGTCGTCTCCACAAGGCGACGCCGAGTGGAATGCCCTCGGCGACGAGGCGGGATCGTTACTGTCGCGGTACTTGCGCATCAACACGACCAATCCGCCGGGCAACGAGATCGTCGCGGCGCGCTGGCTCGCCGCGGTGCTGCGGCGCGACGGCATCGAGTCCCAGATCTTCGAACCGGCTCCCGGCAAGGCCAACCTGTACGCCCGCCTGCGGGGCAACGGCAGCGCGCGCCCGCTGATCCTCCTCAATCACATGGATGTGGTGCTGGCCTCGCCGGAGTACTGGCAGGTCGATCCGTTCAGCGGCCTGACGCAGGGCGGGTACGTCTGGGGCCGCGGCGCCCTCGACATGAAGGGTGAGGCGATCGCGCAGCTGATGACGATGCTCATCCTCAAGCGGGCGGGGGTTCCGCTCAAGCGCGACGTCATCTTCCTCGCGACGTCGGATGAGGAGATCGGCGCCGGTGTCGGGGCGGGGTGGTTCACCGAGCACCACGCCGACCTGCTCGGCAACGCGGAGTTCCTGATCACCGAGGGCGGCACGACGCGCGCCAACGATCGAGGCGGGATCGACTACTTCGGCGTCGGCACTACGGAGAAATCGCCGTTCTGGCTCGACATGACGGCCCGCGGCACACCGGGCCACGGGTCCCGGCCGACGCCGGACAATCCCGTGCATCGTCTGATCCGCGCGCTCGGCCGCATCGCCGACTGGCGCACCCCGCTGGTGGTGACGCCCGGCGTGGATCGCTACTTCCGGGACCTCGCCACGCTCGAGACCGACTCGACGCGCCGCCGCTGGTTTTCGGACATGCGGACCGCGCTCCGCGATTCCGCCGCGGCGCGCGCGATCACGGGCGACCTGACGTACAACGCGTTGCTCCGTAACACCGTGTCGATCACGGGCCTCAAGGGCAGCGACAAGACCAACGTGATTCCGCCCCTCGCGACGGCCGTGCTCGACGTGCGGCTCCTTCCGGGCCAGGACCCCACCGCGTTTCTCGCCGATCTGCAGCAGGTGGTGGCGGACACCGCGGTGACGTTCCGTCCGCAGGGGCCGAGCTGGCCCGCGACGGAAAGCCCAACGGACACGGAGCTGTTCCGCGCGATCGAGGCGGCAGGCCACGCGCGCCATCCCAACGCGCTCGTGACTACGCCGATGTTGGCAGGGTTCACCGACAGTCACTACTTCCGGCGTCTGGGGATCGCGAGCTATGGGCTCGGGCCCTTCCCGCTCACCGTGGCCGAGTCGCGCGGCGTCCACGGCAACGATGAGCGGGTCAGCCTCGAGGCGTTACGCTTCGGGGTTCGCTTCGTCTACGATGTAGTGCAGCGCGTCGCAGCGAAGTAACGCGTCAGCGGCAAACCTTGGGATTTGGGACCGGCTCGAACTTTCCGGACCACTCCCACCCATCGGCCGACCACGGCTCGAACGCTTGCGTCGTCAGCGTATCCGACCCCGAGGCGATCAGGTATCCCACGGTGTGCACGAACGGCCACCGGAAGCACGATTTGCCATTCGGCTTGATCGTGGCGGTGACCAGCTCCCGGCCGGCGCCGTCACGGGCGCTGACCACGAGCCGACTCTGCGTGGGGTTCTGGACCATGAGCATCGGCCCGCGATACGGCCAGTGAGCGTACTTGGCGGTCATGATACACGCCGTGAGGCTCAACGCGAGGAGGGAAACGAGAACTCTCACAAAAAACCGCCTGAGCTGGGGTAGCGCCGATTAGTTGCCCGAGGTGCTGACTCCACCGGTACGTGGCTTCGCCTGCTTTACGTACCGGTCGAACCACTCGATCATCTCCGCGAGTGTGTGGAGCACCGATTCCCGTGCCACGTAGCCGTGCGCTTCGTTGGGGAGCATGACCAGGCGCGCGGTGCCGCCGAGACCCTTGATCGCTGCGAACAAGCGTTCGGAATTGATCGGGAACGTACCCGAGTTGTTGTCCGCCTCGCCGTGCGTCATCAGGATCGGCTCGTTGATGCTGTCGGCATACACGAAGGGCGACATCCGCAGATAGATGTCCCGCGCCTGCCAGAACGTGCGGTCCTCGTTCTGGAAGCCGAACGGCGTGAGCGTGCGGTTGTACGCACCGCTGCGCGCGATGCCGGCGCGGAAGAGGTCAGAGTGGGCGAGCAGGTTCGCCGTCATGAACGCGCCGTAGCTGTGGCCCCCGATGCCGATCCGGTCGGGATCGGCCACGCCGGCGTCCACCACCGCCTTCACGGCGGCACGGGCGTTCATCACGAGCTGGTCGACATAGTGGTTATTCGCGGTATCGCCGCCGATGATGGGCATCTTCGGGTCATCGAAGACCGCGTACCCCTGCGTCAGGAAGAAGAGGTGAGACGGTCCGCGAATGATGTTGAAGCGGTTGGGAGCGGCCGACACCTGGCCCGCCGCCGTGGCCGACGCGAACTCGGTCGGGTATGCCCACATCACCACGGGGAGCTTGGTGCCGGGCGTATATCCGGGAGGCAGATAGAGCGTCCCCGACAACGGGACGCCGTCTTCACGGGTGTACGTCACGAGGCGCTTCTGGATGCCCGTCAGTTGCGGCGCGGGATCCTTGAAGGCCGTGAGCGCGCGCAGCGCCGTGCCCTGGCGCACGAAGTAGTTCGGCGGCTCCGTCCGCGATTCGCGGCGCGTGACGAAGCTCTTGCCGGCGTCGTCAAGCAGCGCCACCACCGCCTCGTAATGGACGGTGTCGGCGCGCCAGATCCGCTCGCTCTTCTTCGTCACGAGGTTCAGGCGGTCGAGGAAAGGCCGGTCGCCCTGCGGTGACGCGCCGGTGCCCGTGAAGTAGATCCAGTCGCCGCTGCGCTGCATGGCGAAGTCGCCGGTGGACGTCATGCGCGTGATCGGGAACCCCGGATCGGTGTAGCGATCCTCGGCGCTGCGGTCGAAGAGCAACACGGGCGCAGCGCCGGGTTTCGCCGCATCGACGATCCACATCTTGGACCAGCGACGGTCCCGGTCGTACTCTCCCAGGAACCCGACGCCCTGCGTGTCCCACAAGAGGCCGCTGTAGCGCTTGCTGAGGCGGGCCAGCTCAGTGGGCTCGGCGGTGAACGGCGCGGTGAGTGTGACGAGGCGATCCTGGTTGGCGACCTTGTTGCGAGTGTCGCCGCCGTCGAGGGCTTCAGCCCATACGAGCGTCGCCGGGACACCGGGGCGCCAATTGATGCCGCGTGGTCCGGGGCGCACGCCCCGGATGGGGATGCCTTCCCCCGTGGGCAGTGACGCCAAATGGTGCGCGACTTCGCCGCGGAGATCCCAGACATCGACCTCCTTGGGGAAGAGGCCGTCGGGCACGAGATACGAATAGGGACGCACAGTTCGGGCGACCAGGATGTACTCGCCGCCGGGGGCGACGTCGACGGTGCCGAAAATGCCGGGCTTGCCCAGGGGCGTGCGCGCACCCGTCGCGACATCGACCATCGCGAGTTGCGCCGTGAAGTAGTAGTCGAACAACCGCTCGTCGTTTGCGTTCTTGAGCAGATCCTCGTACGTCGGTGCGGGCGCGGCGCGGCCTTTCGCTTCCTGTATCGTGGGGCCGACCGGCGTTTGCGGAGCGACGGGAGCTCGTCCGCGGTCGTCGGGCACGAACTCACATAGGAGCTTCGTGCCACCAGGCATCCACTGACAGGGCGGTCCGCTCGTGGCGTTGAGTATGGGGCCCGTGAGCGAACGAGTCTGTCCGGTGGCGGGATCGGCGACCCAGAGCGCCAGCCCCGAGTCCTGCGTCTG
>Ga0137409_10002329_pt1 | contig 20421 bp, 23 predicted proteins | sample CZODoug1_16funga_FD_122059 | JGI IMG/M metagenome (GOLD analysis project Ga0137409, IMG submission 122059) | Vadose zone soil fungal communities from Angelo Coast Range Reserve, California, USA - CZODoug1_16fungal (Hybrid Assembly) | ecosystem: Environmental > Terrestrial > Soil > Vadose zone... | reverse complement strand
CCGGGACCTGCGCCACGACGCAGTCCGTTCCCGGGTTGGAAAACCTTCAAACCCGTTCATCCAGGATTAGGGGAGATGCCATGAGGGACGCCGGAACGATCCGCCGCACCACGGGGGCCCTGCTGGTCGGCGCCGCCCTGCTGTTCAGCGGCCGCGCGACGCTCGACGCCGCCCCGCAGGACGGTCCGAACCTTGTCGCGCATTGGAAATTCGACGAGGGCAGCGGGATCAGCACCGCCGACGCCTCCGGAAGCGCCAACCATGGCACCCTGATGGGCGGAACGGGCTGGGTTCAGGGCTTCGACGGTCAGGGGCTCTCCTTCGACGGCGCCAAGAATTACGTCCTCTGCGGTTCCGCCGGGCTCGTCGCCGCGAACCAGCCCCAGTCGATCGCCCTCTGGTTCAACGTGTCGGAGATCCCCAGGAACATCCAGCAGTTCGTCCATCTGGACATCCCCAACGGTTCGTCGGGGCTCTACCTGGGTTTCAAGGAGTCTAAGATCGGCGCCTGGAGGTTGGGTGGGCACTGGCTCGCGAACGCCAGCGCCCCTCCGGTGAACGAGTGGCATCACCTGGCCTACACCTATGACGGAAAGACCCATCAGCTCTTCATCGACGGCGTCCTCTCCGGCGCGTCGACGAATCCCTCCGACTCGGGCAAGCCGTCGATAGTGGAGCTGGGCCGCTACGAGCGCGGCGCGACGAAGGAGTATTTCAAGGGCTACCTCGACGAGGTCCGCCTTTATACCGGCGTGCTGACCGCCGGGGATCTCAAGAAGATCATCCCCGCCGACAAGCTCGCCAAGGGGCCGTCCGGGGGCGCAGTGCTGCCCCCGCCCCCCGCCGGGCCCGATCCGGCCGTGGGCAAAGGCCCGGCCCGGCCCGTGTCGTCCGACCCCAAGATCCAGGAGCGCGAAAAGAAGGCGCAGGATCTCTGGGATGCGGCGGTCGGCTTCGAAAAGGACGGCAAGTTCCTCGAAGCCCAGGGGAAGCTGCGCGAACTCCGCACCCGGTATCGCGGGACCTCGGTTTGCTTCGATCACATGATCGAGATCTCCGACAAGATCAGCGCGCTGGGCCTGAAGGTCGCGGTCGCGGCGCTCGGCAAGACCACGCTCTACAAGCGGCCCCACCAGGATTCCTGGTACGGGTTCGAGTTCGCGCCCCCCGAGGGCTGGAAGGGCGTCCCGCCCGCGGCGGCCTGGTTCAACGACTACGACAACAGCGAGGTCGACTACAAGGGCGAGACCATCCGCGTGGCCCGCTATACGGCGCCCTATCTGGACCGGCTCCATCTCCAGGTCTTCAAGGTGTACTCCTGCTCGGACATCGGCTTCCTCGAGCAGAAGGTCACGGGGTATCTCGAGCAGCGCTACAAGAAGCTCACCGAGGAGAGCAAGTCGCCGCTGCAGGGGAGGATGCAGTCGCTCCGCAAGGTGTACAGCACCAGCGGGGGCGACCGGCTCGTGGTCTACTACTACGTCGGGGAGCGCCGCGGCCTGGCGCTGGTCGGCATGTGGCGCGCCGGCTCCGAGGAGATGGGCTTCATCCGGATCACGACGACCGTCAACGGGAAGACGACCGTTCAACAGACGACCAACCCGCCGATCACCCAGGAAGACTTCGGCTATGCGCTGAAGGTCTTCGACGCGACGGCGAAGACGTTCTGGATCCTCGATCCCGGCACGCGCTCGGGCCTGTCGATCAAGCTGGAGAAGAGCGCCCTGTGCAGCGACTGGCAGCTGCTCCGGTCGTCGAAGGGCAACTACCTGATCGAATACGCGACGAGCACGGAGTACGCGAAAAAATGCGGCGAGGAGCTGGAACAGATCCAGGCCCTGTACCGCCAGGTGATCCCCTCGGCCAAGGGCATCCCGCAGTGCCGGGTGAAGGTCTTCGACCGCGAAGACGACTTCATGTACTACGGCCAGATGTCCGGCGCGGCGGCCTACTGGAGCCCCGGCCAGGAGGAGGTCGTCTGCTACAAGTTCGAAGGCGACAAGGTGACCCTCGACTCGCGCGAGGAATTCACCGTGGCCGAGGAGCGCCCCGCCGAGGAGACGACGTTCAAGGTCCTCTACCACGAGGCCTTCCACCAGTACATGTTCTACATGATGGGCAAGGGGCGCCGGATCTACGTGCCCTCGTGGCTCAACGAAGGCCTCGGCGACTACTTCTTCGGCGGCGAGTGGACGAAGAACCGCGGCAAGTTCACCATCGGCATCAACGACTGGCGCGTGAAGACCATTGTCACCGCGGTGAAGAAGAACGAGCACGTGGGGCTCGACAAGATCTTCCGCTACGACCAGATGCAATACTACTCGAACGCCCATCTGTGCTACGCGGAGGGCTGGTCCATCAACTACTTCTTCATGCAGTCGCCGGTCGCCAAGGCGAAGGGCTATCCGCAGATCCCCGTCAAGATGCTCGAGGCGCTCAAAACCGGGGCGGGGGGCGAAGACGGCTGGCAGAAGGCCACCGACAAGGCCTTCGCGGGCGTCGACCTCAAGAAGATGGAGGAGGAGTGGAAGGCCTTCGTGCTCACCCTCCCCATCCCCAAAAACCAGATGGACAAGCCGGAGGACGACGCCAACAAGTAGCCCGGGCGGCCGGAGCAGAAGACCCCGCGCGGGACGGCCCCACGGCCGCCCCGCTTTTTTTCCACCCTTATTAGTAAGTAAGTATTTGCTTACTTCAAGAGGATTCCAGGGAACCGCGCCCGGTCACGGTCGTCCAATCCTGCAGAGAGAATGAAAGGAGCTGACCATGAAAACCCTGGTGACCCTGGCGATCCTCGGAGTGACGGGCCTGGCGGGGGCGGCTGGAGCGGAGGCGAACGACGGCAGCCGGCACCGCGGGCCGGAGCCCCGGCACGAGCGGCGCATGCCGTACCGGAACCACGGGAACGACCGCGACGTCCGGCACGAGCGCAGTGAGCGCGTCTGGATCGCGCCCTGCTACGAGGCCCGGATCGTCGGCTACGAGTGCGGCCGGCCCATCACCCGGCAGATCTGCGTGAGCGCCGGGCACTGGACCCTGCGCCTCTGCGACTGACCCCTCCTCCCGACGCACTCCCGGCGCGCGCCGCGCCGGGAGTTTCCCCGCTTGCGCCCGCCCGCGGTATTGCATCTCAAAATCAATTGTGCTATCACACACGCGGTTCATAAGGAGACCGCGATCGAAGTGGACGAGCATGACGTCACGCTGCACGGCGTGACCCGGACGTTCGGCGGACGCCCCGCCGCCGACAACGTGACCCTCAGCATTCGCCGCGGCGAATTCTTCTCCCTCCTGGGGCCCTCCGGCTGCGGCAAGACCACGCTGATGCGCATCATCGCCGGATTTGAGACCGCCGACTCGGGAACCGTCACCCTCGGCGGGGTCGACATGGCCGGCGTCCCGCCCCACCGGCGCGACGTCAACATGGTCTTCCAGAACTACGCCCTTTTCCCCCATCTCAGCGTCGCGGGCAACATCGCGTTCGGACTCCGCATCGCGAAGGCCGATGATATCGACGGCCGCATCCGCCGCGCGCTCGAGAAGGTCAACCTCGCCGGCTACGAGACGCGCGCCGTCACGACGTTGTCCGGCGGCGAGCAGCAGCGCGTCGCGCTGGCCCGCGCCATCGTGACCGGACCCCGCGTCCTGCTGCTCGACGAGCCGCTGAGCGCCCTCGACCTCAAGCTGCGCAAGGGCCTCCAGGCCGAGCTCCGGCGCCTCCAGCGCGAGCTCGCCATGACCTTCGTCTTCGTCACGCACGACCAGGAGGAGGCGCTCGCCATGAGCGACCGCATCGCCGTCCTCAACGGCGGCCGCGTCGAGCAGGTGGGCACGCCGGAGGACATCTACGAGCGGCCCGCCACCCGCTTCACCGCGGAGTTCGTCGGCGCGGGAAATTTCTTCGAAGGCAGCGGCGACGGCCGGACCTTCCGCACGAAGGAGGGCCTCTCGTTCGACGCCCCGGCCTCGGGAGACGCCGTCATCCTCGTCCGGCCGGAGAAGATGAGGATCGCCGCCGCGGGCGGACTCCCCTGCCGCGTCGAGGAGATCCTGTATCAGGGCGCGTCCCGGTCGATCATCCTGCGGACCGGCGAGCGCAAGCTTCTCGTCGAGGACGCGAACGACGGCTCGTCGGCCCGCGTCAAGGTGGGCGAGACGGCGGCGGTCTCGTGGCGCCCCGAGGACGGGCTGGTGCTCCCCCGATGAAGGGCCGCTTCCTCGCGCTCCTCGTCCCCCCGACCGCGTGGCTGGTGGTCTTCCTCGTGATCCCGACCGCCGTGCTCGCGCTGGCCGGCTTCTCCGCCGAGGGCCTGAAGGCGCTCGGGGAGCCCGTCACCTGGCTGCTCTTCTGGCGGTCGTTCCGCATCGCCCTCGTGTCGACCGCGTTCTGCCTCGTCGTTTCGTACCCGGTCGCCTGCTTCATCGCGGGCTGCTCCCCGCGCTGGCGCAGCCTCCTGCTCTTCCTCATCGTCCTGCCGTTCTGGACGAACCTGCTGGTCCGCACCTACGCGCTGAAGTTCTGCCTGGACCCCCTCGGCTGGTCGAACTCCGAGGCCGCCGTCGTCGTCGCCCTCGTGCAGAGCTTCCTCCCGTTCATGATCCTCCCCCTGTATTCCTCCATCGAAAAACTCCCGGTCCGGCTGCTGGAGGCCTCGCAGGACCTGGGCGCCTCCCCGGCGAGGACGTTCTGGAGCGTGACCGTGCCGCTGACGATGCCCGGCATCGCCGCGGGCTGCATCCTCGTCTTCATCCCGATCCTGGGGATCTTCGCGCTGCCCGAGTTCATCGACGAGCGCACCCCGATGGTCGGCAGCCAGATCAACCTCTACTTCATGAAGAACCGCAACCCCGGCGCCGGGTCGGCGCTGACCCTGATTCTCATGGTGCTGACCATCACGCTCACCGGGATCTATTCCCGCTTCCGCAAGTCGGAGGGCCTGGTGTGAGGAAGGCCCTCGGCGGGTTCACGGCCCTCGTCCTCGCGGGGCTTTACACCCCCATCGCCGTCATGATGCTCTTCTCGTTCAACGAGTCGAAGTACTCCGTCCGCTGGACGGGGTTCACCCTCGACTGGTACCGCAAGCTCGGCCAGGACGCCAACCTCCACCGAGAGCTGGGCAATACCCTCCTCCTGGCGACGTCGGCCACCCTGCTCGCCACCGTCCTGGGCACGATCGCCGCGCTCGCCGCCCGCGACGCCTTCCGCGGCAAGCGGCTCTACGCGACGCTGATCGCGCTGCCGGTCATGGTCCCGGATATCGTCCTGGCCATCGCCCTCCGCGCGCTCTTCGACGCGGTCCATTTCCCCCTCTCGCTGGGCACCGCGATCCTCGCGCACACGACGTTCAACCTCTCCTACGTCGCCATCGTCGTCTCGGCCCGCCTCCAGGGCCTCGACCGGTCGATCGAGCTCGCGGCCCAGGATCTGGGAGCGACGCCGGTGCGCGCCTTCTGGAAGGTGACGCTACCCGCCATCCTGCCCGGCGTCGTGTCCGGCGCCGTGCTCGCCTTTACCTTGTCGTTCGACGACTTCGTGATAACGTATTTCACGACCAGCCCCGGGGATGGGACGCTGCCCATGCGCATCTATTCGATGGTGCGCTTCGCGGTGACGCCGGAGATCAACGCCCTGTCGACGGTGATTCTCCTGGCGTCGCTTGCGCTCATCGTGGCGGCGCTCAAGATCTCCCGGGTGCCGGTCGCAGGGGGAGGACGATGAACCGTCTTGCGCTGGCGTTCCTGCTGTGCTTCGCGGGCTGCTCCCCGGCGAAACCCGAGCTGCACGTGTTCAACTGGGCCGACTACTTCGCGCCCGACACGCTCAAGAACTTCGAGAAGGAGTTCGACTGCCGCGTCGTGCCGGATTACTTCGAGTCCGCCGAGACCCTCCGGGCAAGGCTCGACGGCGGCAAGTCCGGCTTTGACGTCGTCTTCCCAAGCGACGAGGTCATGCGCGTCTTCATCGCGAAGGGCCTGCTGGACAAGCTCGACCCCGCGAAGCTGCCGAATCTCAAGAACATCGCTGCAAAGTTCCGCGGGCTCGAGTACGATCCGAAGAACGAGTACTCCGTGCCCTATATGTGGGGAACCACCGGCCTGGCGTACAACAAGTCCAAGGTCAACCCCGCGCCCGACTCCTGGAGCACGCTCTGGGATCCGAAGTTCGCGGGCCACGTCACGATCCTCGACGACGCCCGCGAAGCCTTCGCCGCCGCGATGTGGGCGGAGGGCGGCTCGCCGTTCACGCTCACGCCCGACGGGGTGGAGAAGGCCCGGAAGAAGCTCGGGGCCGCGAAGGTCCTGGCGTTCGACGGGCAGCCGAAAACCCGGCTCGTCAAGGGCGAGGCATGGATCGCCCAGTGTTACAGCGGCGACGCCCTGCAGGCCGCCGGGGCCCCGGCCAAGGAGCGCTCGGGCGAGATCGGCTACGTCATCCCCAAGGAAGGCGGCACGATCTGGGTGGACAACATCTGCATTCCCAAGGGCGCGCCCAACCGGGAGCTCGCGCACAAGTTCATCGACTATCTCCTGCGCGCCGACGTCTCGGCCGCAATCTCGAACGAGGTGTCCTACGCGAACCCGAACGAGGCGGCGCAGAAGCTCATCAGCAAGGAGATCCTGGACAACCGCGCGGCCAATCCGACGGACGACGAGTTGAAGCGCTGCTCTCTCTTCATGGAGCTCGCGCCCGAACTCAAGAAGACGCTCGACGACGCCTGGGCCCAGGTCAAAGGCAAATAAGCCCGCTTGCGGGCGGCGGCGGCCCGCTGATATGATCCGGGCCGCCATGGAGCACGACACCTCCGCCATGGGGGACGACGTCCGGTTCCAGACCACGAGCTGGAACCTGGTCCGCTCGTCGAAGAGCCTCAAGGCCCTCGACGCCCTCATCTCGATCTATTGGAAACCGCTCTACTTCTTCGTCCGCCGGCGGGGCTTCGACAACGAGACGGCCAAGGACCTCGTCCAGGACTTCCTCTCGGTGCTGCTCGAGCGCCACTCGTTCTCCAAGGCTGACCCCGCCCGCGGCCGCTTCCGCACCTTTCTCCTCGCGTCGATGTCGAACTTCCTGAAGGACCACGCCAAGGCCGCCTCCCGGGTGAAGCGCGGCGGCGGGATGACGTTCCTGTCCCTCGACTTCGAACGCGGAGAGTCCGAGTACAAGCTCGTGGTCTCCGTCAACGAGACCCCCGAGACCGCCCTCAACCGCGGCTGGGCGCGCAGCCTCTGGGACCGCGCGATCTCCGAGCTCGTCGCCGACGCCGACCACCTGATGGCCTTCCAGCTCTACCTCGAGAACATCGACACGCGAACCATCGCCGCGCGCACGGGACTCACCGAGGCCGCCGTGAACTCGTGCGTGCACCGGCTCAAGCACCAGCTCCGCGAGATCATCCTGGGCCATATCCGCGAGACGGTGTCGAACGAGGAGGAGCTGCAGGCCGAGCTCGCCGAGTTCAAGTCCCTGCTCTCCTGAAGCGATCGACGCGGCCGAGTCCGTCTCCCTAATATGCCCCGGACGGTTCTCCTCCTGGCGATCCTGCTCGCCTCCTGCGGCGCGCCGCCGTCGGCGCCTGCGCCCGCGGAAGATCTCGCGCTGCTCCTCGGCCATCCCGACCCGGCCCGCCGCGAGGAGGGCGCGGCCCGGTTGTCGATCCGCGGCATCACCCTTCCCGAGGCGCTGGCCGGGCGCGACGCGGTCCTCTCGCGGACGGAGGCGGATACCGACTCCCTGCGGCAGGGCATCGAACGGGCCGCCGCCGAGACGACCGCCGAGCGTCTTGTCTGGAGGGCCTGGCACGAGCTGCGCCTCGGCTGCCTGGCCCGCGAGTGGAGGCGGATCTTCGCCGCTCTCCCCCGGCAGGGGTTCCGCCTGATCGAGGTTAATGAGCCCGACGAGCGGTCGAAGTTCGTCCGCTACGCCGCCTCTGCGGCTTACGTCAATCCCGCGGGGGACAGGCACTCGCTCTTCTTCTGGGTAAGGTCGTGCCGGCGGGACGATGGATCCTGGATCGTGCGCGAGGTCTACGCGGGTCTCCATGTCCCGTTCGACGGCGCCTTCAAGATGCTCGCGGCCAGGGAGCGATATCCCCGCGCGAGCCTGCTCGGCGGCTTCTTCGAGCTCCCCGATCTGCCGAAGGTTGCCGCCGTCTTCCCGATCCTCGAGGAGCTCGAGTTCACATACGGCCGGATCCGCGACAAGGCCGGGGACTCGGCGGCCGCGGGCTTCCACGTCAACGCCGGTTTCGCGATGGAGGGCAAGGCGGGCGGCCGCTCGCTCTACTACACGGCGGAAAGCGGCCTCGATCCGCGCGAGGGACGGGGCGGGGTGCTGGACTGGGAGTCGTTCACGCCGTCGGAGACGACCGGACCCTGGGTGCCGCGGGGCTCGGGCATCTGGGGGGCGGGGGGCCTGAAGCCGTCCTCGGATCAGTAGCCACTTCCCTGTATAGGGCGCGGCTTGGAGCCCGGTGATCCGGGCTCCAAGCGCGCTGACAGGGATGGGATCGGTCAGTGCGAAGCGTTCTCCCCCCCGGACCCCAGCTTGAGCTGCAGCGCCAGGATCTTCCGGTCCAGCGTCTTCAAGGCCGCCTCGTCGTCGCCGGCGATCGAATCGTACCCGTAGGCGCGCAGGGAGGTCAGCGAGTCGTGCAGCTCCCTCCGGCGCAGCCTCAGGACCCGGAGGAGCTCGCGGGAGTCCGTCGGGGGGGCCTCCGGCGACGGCCTAAACAGCCGCGACAGCCAGGTGATCATCCTTGGAGTCCTCCGTTTCCACGGATCGGGCGACCGGTTTCCGCATCAGCAGCTCCTCGACGGCGCGTGCGAACTCTTCGACGCCGCACGGATTGATGTCGACTTGCCCGGAGTCCGCGGAGGCGAGTTCCATCAGCAGGCACCACGGACCGTCGACGTCGACGAAAAGCACCCGGGTGTCGGGCGATGCGCTGCGCCAGCGCTCCAGGCACGGGGGCCCTTCGAGATAGAGCGTGCGGGCGTCCAGGAGCACCGCCGCCGGCCGGCTCTCGGCCACGAACTCGAGCGCCACCCCTTCGACCGGGCAGGTGGCCAGCCGGACGGGACCGGTGGAAAGGGAGATCGACAGGATCGCGAGGTCCCTGAATTCCTGCTCGACGACGAGGACCACGGGACGATCGTCCGTCACGGCATCTCTCCTCGACAAAACTGCGGAATGGGGAGAAGGAAGCGACGACCGTCCCCCTCTCCCACAGGGCGCGCCCCTTGGACGCGCGCGCCCAAGCTCATCTATCTACGACATCGGAGAGGGCTTCTTGCAGGGCGCGGGAGGGGGCAGGGTCAGGCGATGAGGTCCATGAAATCGCCGAGTTCGGCCTCGAACTCCAGCGGATCGGGGCAGAGCTCGCGCAGGCGCCGGCCCAGCAGCTCCCCGAAGGAGCGGCTGAGGCGGTGGACGGCGAGGTGGGCGGCGGCGTCGGACAGCCGGGTGTGCTCGCAGATCTGACGGTAGTCCGCCCCTTTGAGGCGCATCCTCAGGGCGGCGACGTGCGCGGGTTCGCCGGTCAGCTCGAGTAGGCATTGGTCGAGCAGCTCGTGGGCCCAGGCACGGCAGGCGAGTTTCTCGGGCGATTCGCCGCCCTCGGGCTCCAGCCCGTAGGAGCGCTCGCCGTCGTCGAAGTCCAGGGACAGCACCGGAGCCCCGCCCCCCCGCTTCTGCCGGCCTTCCCGCCGCTTTCGATCGGCCAGGAAATGGTCGAGCGCCGACAGGAGGAAGGTGCGGAAACGGCCGCGGGTGGGATCGGCCTTCGCCAGCGAGCGGCGCTCGATCAGCGTGGCGATGAATTCCTGGACGACGTCCTTGGCGGCCTCGTTGTCCAGCCCCTTGCGCCGGACGTAGAAGTAAAGGGGTTTCCAGTAGAGGCGGACAAGAGGATCCCAGCCCTCGCCGTTCCCCGCCGCGCGCACGAGGAACCACGAGGTTTTGACGAACTCCTTCGACCGGCCCAGGATCTCCGTGTCCCTACCCATAATGGGTAGCCGGAGTCTAGCGTCCGGCAGACCTGGGGACAATGGAAACCGGACGGTTCCGTCGATTAGTACTTCCGGCCCTTCCAGCGCAGGAACGCCTCGACGAAGGGGTCGATCGCGCCGTCGAGGACGGCCTGGATGTTGCCGCTCTGATGTCCCGTGCGCTCGTCCTTCACGAGCGTGTAGGGCTGCATCGTGTACGAACGGTCCTGGTTCGAGAAGGAGATCTCGCCCTTCTCGCCGTACATCTTCGCCACCGCGGCGTCCCGCTTCGCCTCCTCGAGCTGGTGCAGCTTCGACGCCAGCGCCTTCATCGCCTGTTTGCGGTTCATGATCTGCGAGCGCTGGCTCTGGCACTGCACCACGACCCCCGTGGGCAGGTGCGTGAGGCGCACCGCGCTCTGCGTTTTATTCACGTGCTGGCCGCCCGGACCGCCGGCGGAGTAGGTGTCGACGCGCAGGTCATCGTCCTTGATCTCGATGTCGATCTCTTCATACTGCGGGATCACGTCGACCGAGGCGAAGCTCGTCTGGCGCCGGTGAGCGGCGTCGAACGGCGAGATGCGGATGAGCCGGTGCACGCCGGATTCGCTTTTCAGGTTGCCGAAGGCATAGGGACCCTTCACATCGAGGACGACACGGCGGATCCCGGCCTCCTCGGCCTCTTCGCGGTCGACTACTTCGACCGTGTAGCCGTTCTTCGAAAGCCAGCGCGTGTACATGCGCTCGAGGATCTGGGCCCAGTCCTGCGCGTCGATGCCGCCGTTGCCGGGGTGGATGGAGACGAAGACGTCGCGCGCGTCGTTCGGTCCGGTGAAGAGGGCCTTCACCTCGGCAGCCTCGACGCGGCGGGTGAAATCGGGGATCTTGGCCTCGACGCTCTTGATGTGCTCGGCGTCCTTGACCTCGTCGCACATCTCGAGCAGCCCGATCTCGTCCTCAAGCTCCTGGTGAAGCTTGTTGTACGTCTCGACGATGGTCTTGACGGACTTGAGCTCGGTGACGAGCTTCTGCGCCGCCTCCTGGTTGTTCCAGAAGTCGACCCCGCCCATCAGGCCTTCGATCTCCTTGAAGCGCTTCTCCTTGTGATCGACGTCAAAGAGAATCCCGGAGGGAGGCGAGGCGGGTGAGCAGGCCGCGGAGCTGACCGGCGATTTCGTTCTTCATGGTCGACCTAACCCTTTCGGAGGATCTCGACCAGCAGGAGAACCAGCAGCACCGCGGTCACTCCTCCGGCGAGGATGGTGGGCATCGTAAGGAAAGCGGTCCCGGCTGTCTCCTTCTTTTTCACGAACGGGCGCGGCACGGACGCGTCCGACCGCCGCGGCGACCCTTCCTGGACGCGCTCGTCCGGGTCCTCGGGAGTCGCGCGCGAGAAGGTCGCGGGATGGGCGGAGCGCCGCAGCGCCTCGCTGAGACGGTCGTCCGCGGCGATCGAGGCCAGGAGCCCTCGGGCCTGGGGCGTATCCTGCGCGACGAGGAAGTCGACGACCTCCTGCTGTTGCGCGGGGGGAAGGTCAGCCAGCCCGTTCGCGATCGACCGGAGGATATCCGGCGTCTGCGGGTCTTCGGCTTCGTCCAGGACCTTGATCGCGCGCAGCCGGTCGCCGAGCCTCGATTTCGAATCCCCCGCGATGGCGAGGAGCCCCGCGCGCCAGGTCATCGCGTCGTCGAGCTGAAGGAGGGCCTCGGCAAGCTCGACGCGGCCCGCGGCGGACGTCGTCGCGTCCCGGAACGCGGCCTGCAGCGGGGCGAGGGCGTCGGGACGGCCGATGAGGGCGTCGATGAAGGCCGGGGCGGAGGCGGAGGCCACGCCGTCCCGGAGGTCGTCGGCGAGGCGGCGGGCGATGGGATTGGTGGCCTGGGCGCCGAGGGCGGCGAGCTGGGTGGAAAGGAGGGTGAGGGCCTGGTCGATCTCCCGGGCCACCTCGAACTGGCGGAGGGAGTCGTCGATCTGCTGCTGGAAGGGATCCTGAACCTGGAGGCAGAGAACGAAGGCCAGGATCCCGCTCATCACACTAGTCTAAACCCTGAAAATCGGGGAAAGCAACGCACAATTTCGGAACCTGCGGGGGACGGGCGGCGTCGAAGGTCCGTTTGGGCGGGAAGGGTTCCTTTTTTCATGGGGTGCTCGATGAAGCAAGCCCTGTTCGTGGTGTCGGGCGTGGCGATCGGTCTCCTGGCGGCCCTGGTGGCGGTGGCGTCGTCGAAGCCGGAGTTGATGCCGAAGGCGGAGGCCCAGGCCGCGGCAGCGGATGCCTCCCAGGCGGGCGGCAATATGATCATGGGGATCGGGGGTTCCAGCAACAACATCAACGACCTCTGCTGGGTGCTCATCAAGGACAAGGGAAAGACCCGGCAGGGGGAGTACGACCGTTATTCCCTGAGCCTGTACAAGGCCAACGGCCAGGGCGTCTTCGATCTGAGCGACATGCGGGAAATCAGCTTCGACGGCAAGCTGATCCAGCTGAATCATCCCCAACACAACAAGGATCTCACCCCCAAGGAGCTGAAGAAGAAGATCGACGAGCTGCACCGGCAGGAGGAGCAACAGAACCAGACTCTGCCCCCCCGCAATCCTTAGTCCCCTGATCGTTGTCCTCCCGGCCTTGTCCGACTAGGATGAGGCCGGGAGGAAACCGCCGTGCTGAAGGTCGCCGCCCTCGGCGTGATCGTCTTCTGCAGCCAGGAGCTTCCCGTCCTCGTCACGGAGGATTTCGAGAACGGGGCCGACCGCTGGGAGTTCAGCGATCCCGAGGCCTGGAAGATCGCCGACGGTCCCAAGGGCAAGATGCTCAGCCTCCTCGAAAAGACCACCCCGAAGACGCCCCATAAGAGCCCGGCCGCGATCGCGCTCCTGAAGGAGATCCGTGTCGGCGATTTCGTCCTCGAGGCCGACGTCCAGAGCACCGTCAAGCCGTACCCCCAGCAGGATCTCTGTCTGATCTTCGGGTACCAGGACAACGATCACTTCTACTATTCCCACCTGGCGAGGAAAACCGACAAGGCCAACAACCAGATCTTCATCGTGAACGGGGCGGACCGCGCCATGATCTCGCTGCGGACCACCGCCGGCACGGACCTGTCCGACGAGTGGACCCACGTCAAGGTCGTGCGGAAAACGGCCGATGGAACCATCGAGATCTACTGGGACGACATGACGATGCCGGCGCAGACGGCCCAGAGCAGGACGTTCCTCCGGGGTCGGGTCGGGGTCGGCTCCTACGATGACCTGGGAAACTTCCGGCATATCGTGCTGCGCGGGACGAAGGCGGCGGGCGATCCGAAGTAAGCGGCGGGATTCGTCGATTCTTGCCGGAATTTTCGCGGCCGCGTCGTCTAGGGTGAAAAGGGGCTGAATTCGCTTGACACCCTTTACAGAAGCGGTGTCAAATGAGGGTCTCGCAGAGACTCTCCACGGAGGCGCAACAACATGCAGAGTCGGTGGACCTACGTCGCTACTGGAGTGATGACCGGCATCATCGGCGTGCTCCTCACGGTGGTCCTCGCCCAGAATCGCGAGCCGCAGGCGTGGGCCGCACCCCAGTCCGTGGACAACGCCGGCAACGGCCTCGTGATGGGGACGGGCGGCGCGACGACCCAGACGCAGGACGTGCTGTGGATCCTTTACAAGCGCGCGGTTCCCGCCGCGGCCACCGGGCCGGCCAAGGATTCCATCCTGACGAAGCCGGAACGGATCACGCTCTGCTGCTACCAGGTGGCCAACGGGGCCCGGAACGTGAAGCTGGTGGCCGTGCGGGACATCTCGTTCGACATGGACGTCGTCGAGTACGGCAACGACAAGCCGCACGTGAAGGACATCATCGACGAGCTGAAGAAGACGGAGAAGAAGTAGGTCGGGGAAATCTTTGTAGTTGTTATTCGGAGGCAGCACGGTGGACTATTTCAGCTTCGAAGACGTGATGAAGGAGCTTGAGCTCGGCGAAGAAGAGCTCAAGCGGATGGTTTCGGAAGGAGAACTCCGCGCCTTCCGCGACGAAAACAAGATGAAGTTCAAGAAGGAGGACGTGGAGAGCCTCAAGAAGGGGCGCATCACGGAGCCCACGATCATCCTTCCGTCCACCCCGTCCTCCGAAACCACGGACGAGACGGTGCTCGACCTGGACATCGGCCAGGAGACGGCAGCCCTCTCCGACACGTCCGCCCAGCTCGCCGCGGTCGGCGGCAAGGGGCGGCGCGAGGAGGAGGATCTGGTCGTCCCGTCCGAGGAGGTCGGCACGGACCAGGAAGAGACCTTCATCGAGGAAGACACCGACACCGGCCTGTCGACCGAGCCCCTGAAGCTGGCCGACGAGGCCGCCGAGGAGACGGTCGCGGCCGAAGCGGTCGAGGAAGAGGCGCCGCCTCCCCCGCCGCCCCGCAAGCGTTCGGGCATGACCGGCCAGCAGCGCAAGGTGACGGCCCGGATCCCGGTCGCCGTCGAGCAAGAGATCGAGAAGAAGCGCGCGCATCCCGTGTGGACGCTCTTCATCTTCCTGGCGCTCCTCGCCTCGCTTTACAGCGGCTTCTTCTTCGTCGACATGGTCCGCCTCGAGTCGGGCCAGGCCTCGGCGCCGTCGGACGCCACGGCGGGCATGGCCGAGTGGGTCCTGAAGAAGTTCTGGGAAGATCCGAAGTGGAGGCACTTCCACGAGAGCAAGTTCGAGGGCAAGGCGCCGCCCTTCCAGGATGCGGATCCCCGGATCAAGCACCAGCCCTACACGAAGCCGACGTTCCGCACGGACAAGGACTGGGCCGACAACCAGGCGGCCGGCGCCGGCGCGTCGCGCGGCGAAGGCGCGGCTCCGACCCCGCCGCCGACCACCGACAAGAGCGAGATGAAGTAGGCTTCCCTCCACAGCAACCCGCAAGGCGGGGCGTCGACAGGCGCCCCGCCTTTTTCTTTCCCCCTCTCCCCACAAATCACACCGTGTCCTTTGGGGGGCATCCTCTTTGAAGCCCCCCGGTCCTTGACAATCATAAGTTACAGATTATAATTTACGTGTTGGGTCGCGGTACGTCGCTGCGCCCCCGGAGAGAGAGTCGGGTTCCATCCTGAGAGGGGGAAGATCATGTCCTCGAAGCTTACGCTCGCCTTCGTCGGCGCCGTCCTGTCGCTCACGTCCATCGGCTGCGCCGGCCGCTACGTGAACAAGGAAGAGTACGACCGCGACATCACCCAGACCCGCGAGCTCAACGACGCGCTCATGAAGGAGAACGCCGAGCTGCGACTCAAGGGCGACGCCTATGACCGCCTCAAGAACGAGATGGAGATCAACGGCGAGTCGGCCAAGTTCTACAACGAGCTCGCCGACAGCCTCAAGAAGGCTCTCGCCGGCATGGGCATCGCCGAGCACGAGGTCACCATCGAGAAGGACGGCCGCGTCGTCTTCGCGACCGACGTCCTCTTCGACCTGGGCAGCTGGACGCTGACCGCGAAGGGCCACCAGATCCTCAGCGCCTTCGCCCAGACCCAGAAGGGCAACGTGATGAAGATCGTCGGCCACACCGACCGGAAGCCCATCGTCTCCGCCAAGCTGACGAAGGCCCTCGAGACGGACACCAACAAGGAGCTCTCGGTGAAGCGCGCCGTCGCGGTCATGGGCGAGCTGCTGAAGAGCGGCATCCGCGAGAGCCAGATCGCCTCGGTGGAGGGCCACGGCTCCGACGAGCCGCGCGGCAACGACGCCAAGTCGCGGCGCGTGGAGATCTTCATCCTTCCGGGCGCCCACGTCGCCCCCACGAGCGCGGTGAAGCCCGCGAAAACCGTGAAGAAGTAGCGACCCGCGCGTAGACTGGGAGCGTGCTCTCGGACGAGGACCGGAAAACGCTCCTGGGTCTGGCGCGCGACGCGGTCGCGGCCGCCGCAAGCGGCAGCGGCCTCCCGACTCTGAGGAACCCCGACGGCCCCCTTCGCGAGAAGGGGGCCGTTTTTGTTACCCTGCGATCCGGCGGCGGGCTCCGCGGCTGCGTCGGCCACGTCGAAGCCCGCGAAGCCCTCTGGGAGTCGGTGCGCGACATGGCCTCAGCCGCCGCCGAGCGCGACAGCCGCTTCCCCCCCGTCCGGCCGGAGGAAGTCCCCGGCCTCCGGATCGAGCTCTCCGTTCTCACCCCGATGGTTCCGATCCGCCCGGAGCAGATCGTCGTCGGCGCCCACGGCCTCTATGTCCGGAAGGGGGACATCACCGGCCTCCTGCTGCCCCAGGTCGCCGTCGAATGGGGATGGGACCGCGTCGAGTTCCTGCGGCGGACTTTCGAGAAGGCGGGTCTGCCGTATCCCGACCCGGACGTCGAGATCCTGGCGTTCAGCGTCGAGCACTTCGGGGACTGAACGTCAGAACTTGATGATGCGGCTGAGCGGGTAATACATCAGCGCGGAGATGGCCGCGGAGATCGGAATCGTCAGGATCCACGCCCAGACCACCCGGCCGGCGACGCCCCACTTCACCGCGTGAAGACCGCGGGTTGAGCCGACCCCGAGGATCGCCCCCGTGATCGTATGGGTCGTGCTGACGGGAATCTTGAACTCGGTCGCCCCGAAGAGCGCGATGGCCCCGGCCGTTTCGGCGCAGAACCCGTGCACGGGCTGGAGCTTGCAGATCTTCTGGCCCATGGTTTTCACGATGCGCCACCCGCCCGCGAGCGTGCCGAGGCCCATGGCGGCATGGCAGGCGAGCACCACCCAGAAAGGGGGATCCTGCGTCTCCCTGGGCAGGAAACCGGCCGTCAGCAGGATGACGAAGATGATGCCCATCGTCTTCTGCGCATCGTTGCCGCCGTGGCCCAGGCTGTAAGCCGCCGCGGAGACGAGCTGGAGCTTCCGGAAGATGCTGCTGACCTTCGCAGGGGGAAACCGCCGGCAGACCCAGTAGGTGATGATCATGAGGATGAAGCCCAGCGTCAGCCCCACGAAGGGCGCGACGATGATGAAAACCCCGATCTTGATCAGGCCCGCCGGGAGCAGCACCTTGAGGGAACCCACTTTGGCGACGGCCGCTCCGGCGAAGCCGCCGACGAGGGCATGGGAGGAGCTCGACGGGATGCCGTAGAACCAGGTAATGAGATTCCAGGTGATGGCGCCCACGAGGCCCGCGGTCACGACCGCCACGTTCACTTGGGTATGGTCGACGGTTCCCTTGCCGATCGTCGTCGCCACCCCCAGCTTGAACACCATGAAGGCCACGAAGTTGAAGAATGCGGCCCAGACCACCGCCGCCTTCGGCGACAGCACCCGAGTCGAGACGACCGTCGCAATGGAGTTCGCTGCGTCGTGGAAGCCGTTGATGTAGTCGAACCCGAGGGCGAGCGCGATGATGCCGTAGACCGTCAGGTGCTGGGGATCAAGCATTCTTCAGCACGATGCTTTCGACGACGTTGGCCACGTCCTCGCAGCGATCGGTCGACGACTCGAGATCCTGGTAAATGTCCTTCCACTTGATGATGTAGATCGGGTCCTGGCCGTTCTCGAAGAGCGACGCCAGCGCGTGCTGCTCGATCCGGTCGCCCTCATTCTCCTGCGTATGGATCTCGATGCACTGCTGAAGCAGGGAGCTGGTCAGCTTGAGGTTCCGCATCTTGGGGAGCAGCTCGGTGATGATCTTCGTCGCGTTCACCAGGACCTGGGCCAGCGCCTTCGCGTCCTCGGTGGGCTTGTCGATCTTGTAGAGGTACACCCGGGCGGCGGCCGTGTCGATCAGGTCGATGACGTCGTCGATCCGCGAGATGAGCTCGTGGATGTCCTCCCGGTCGATCGGGGTGATGAACGTCTGGTTGAGCTTCTCAATCGTGGCGTGCGTGATCTTGTCGCCCGCATGCTCGATGTCCTTGATCTTCTTCACCTTCTCGGCGACGTTCTCGAAGCGGTCGAACAGATCCGCCAGCGCCAGGGCGCCCTGGTGCGCGTTCCGCCCGGCCTCCTCGAACAGATCGAAGAAGACCATCTCTTTGGGGACAAGGCTGAACATGAGGGCGTATTAAAACAGGAGCCCGGAGGAGTGTCAACGAAGTGTAAAGACCGTTTACGCCGGTTTGACGCTCCTTGGACCCGTGCCGCACGTTGACAGCGGCGGAATCGCGGGCGACAATTGCCCCATGAGAATCCTCGCCGCATCGCTTCTGGCCGTGTCGATCCTGGGCTGCGCCTCCGTCCGCCCCGAGGAGGAGGTCATCCAGGAGGCCAAGGACAAGGTCTTCCCCGCCGTCGTCTTCATCAAGCCGATCTCCATGGAATTCCGCGGCGGCAAGATGGAGAAGGTCCAGGTCTTCGGCTCCGGGGCCATCATCTCCGACGACGGCTATGTCGTGACCAACAACCACGTCGCCGACAAGGCCACCGAGATCCGCTGCGTCCTCTCCGACCGGGAGGAGGTGACGGCGAAGATCGTCGGACTGGACCCCGAGACGGACCTGGCGGTCATCAAGCTCAACCTCGGCGAGCGCAAGTCGAAGGAGCCCCTGCCGGTGGCCGAGTTCGGCGACTCGAACCAGCTCAAGGTCGGGGAACTCGTCATGGCCATGGGCGCGCCCCATGGCTTCGAGCGGTCGGTGTCCCGCGGCATCGTCTCCTCCGTCGAGCGCTACCTCGACTTCGCCCCCTATAACCTCTGGATCCAGACCGACGCGGCCATCAACCCGGGCAACTCCGGCGGCCCGCTCGTGGACATTCATGGCCGCATCATCGGGATCAATGCCCGCGGCATGCGCGGCGCGGACAACCTCGGGTTCGCCATCCCCTCGGCCGTGGTGAAGGACGTGGTCGCGCGCATCCTCAAGGACGGGAAGGTCCAGCGGGCCTGGACGGGGCTGCGCTTCCAGGCGCTCAAGGATTTCCGGAAGAGCTCCTATATCGACTCCAAGCAGGGCGTCCTGATCGCCAGCGTCGACGAGGGTTCCCCCGCGGAGAAGGCGAAGCTCCGCGCGGGCGACATCGCGGTGTCGGTGAACGGCGACCCCATCCGCGGCATGTACGAGACCGATCTGCCGGCCGTCGAGCGCCGCTTCGCCGCGCTGCCGGTCGACGCCCCCGCGGCCCTCGAGGTGCAGCGCGGGGTCGAGACCCTCCCGATCACCCTGGCGCCCACGACGAAGGGGAAGCAGGAGGGCGAGGACTTCGAGTGCAAGAAGTGGGACATGACGGTCAAGGAGATCACGAAGTTCTCCGACCCGTTCCTCTTCTTCCAGCGGCCGCACGGCATCTACGTCCAGGGCGTCAAGTTCTCCGGCAACGCCCGCGCCAGCGGTATGGCCAATTTCGACATCATCACCCAGATCGGCGACCGACCCGTCGGCACGCTGAAGGACGTCCGCGAGTCCTACGAGGCCTCCCTCAAGCTCCCCCGCAGCAAGCGCAAGCTCCTCTTCGGCGTCATCCGCACCGGATACCGCCGGCTGATCGTGCTCGACTTCGAGAAGGATATGGAGAAGATCGAAGATGACTAGGTCCGCCGCCGCCCTCGTCTGCGCCGCCCTCCTGGCGGCGGCCTCCCCGCTCGGAGCCCAGGAGAACCGCGAGGCGATCCGCAAGGTCGACGACACCGTTCACAAGTCCTTCGTCGGCATCGAGGTCACCCTCAAGAGAAAGACGCGCCTGGAAAGGGCCGAGCTCGAAGAGGAGTCGCTCGACGCGGAGGCGCAGCGTCTCGTCCAGCTCTCGGAAAACGAGCAGTTCCTCGAGGCCTGGGGCGTCGCGGTCGACAAGAACCTCATCCTGATGGCGGACAAGACCCTGAAGGACGCGGACATCGAGAAGATCGAGGCGACCGACTCGACCGGGACGAAGTTCCTGCTGAAGCTCCAGGCCGTCGGGCGCAACCACGACTTCGTCCTGCTCCAGCCCGCCTCGCCTCGCGAGCTGACGCCCCTCGAGTTCTCCGACTGGGCCAACCCGGGGCTGGGGGAATCGTTCCACGTCACCCACGCGGATCTCGTCGACAACGCGTGGCACCTCAACGTCAGCCCCTACATCATGACGAACGCACCGCTGGCCGCCGCGAAGACCTGGTTCTGCATCGACCTGATGCGCCCCGGCTCGGTCGTGTCCGACAAGAACGGCGCCACCGTCGGCGTGGCCCTCGACGCCTACCTCTGGGTGCAGCCGGACGGGCGCAGCTCCTTCCTCGGGAAATCCATCCTCGCGGACGACCGGATCACGGACCTGGACAAGCGCACCGAGGCCCTGCGCAAGTCGTTGCCGTCGGGCGTCAAGCGCGTCGAGCTCACGTTCCGCGCCGAGAAGACCCAGGATCGCTACGCGCCGCCGGACGAGGCCCAGCAGGGCAAGGCCGCGGTGTTCGGAGTGGTGATCGACGATCAGGGCACGCTCTTCATCCCCCAGGATCTCTCGCGCGACATGGTCCGAAAAGTCGAGGACATCGCCGTCGTCGACGAAGGGAAGTCGCTCCCGGCGACGTTCGTCGG
>Ga0137409_10002328_pt1 | contig 20437 bp, 16 predicted proteins | sample CZODoug1_16funga_FD_122059 | JGI IMG/M metagenome (GOLD analysis project Ga0137409, IMG submission 122059) | Vadose zone soil fungal communities from Angelo Coast Range Reserve, California, USA - CZODoug1_16fungal (Hybrid Assembly) | ecosystem: Environmental > Terrestrial > Soil > Vadose zone... | reverse complement strand
GTGGGGCACCTTATACACGGACTTCGTGAAAATGGGCATTCGCGGCTTCTGGAACGACATGAACGAGCCATCGGTATTCGTTCCGTCGAAGACTGCCCCGCTCGACATCCTGCATAGCGTCGAAGGCCGCATTACCGACCATCGCGAGATCCACAACGTGTTCGGCATGCAGAACGTCCGCGCCACGTACGAAGGAATGTTGCGACTTCAACCGAACTTGCGGCCCTTTGTCCTGACGCGCGCCGCTTTCGCCGGCACCGAGCGCTACGCCGCGACCTGGACGGGAGATAACAGCGCGAGCTGGAACCACATGCGACTGTCAGTTCCGCAGCTCGCCAATTTGGGCGTGTCCGGCTACTCATTCGTGGGCGACGATATTGGAGGCTTCAATGGCAGTCCGACTCCGGAATTACTGACCCGCTGGATGGAGCTCGGAGCTTTCAATCCGATCTACCGCAATCACGCCGCGAAAGGGACGCGCTTCCGCGAACCCTGGGTGGATGGCCCCGAGCACGAAAGCATCCGAAAACGCTATATCGAAACCCGCTATCGCCTCCTGCCTTACATCTACACCAGCATGGAGGAAAGCTCTCGCACTGGTGTTCCGCTGATGCGCCCCATGTTTGTCGAGTTCCCCGACGAGGACGCTCTGACCACCAATGGCGAGGAATTCATGTTTGGAAACAGCCTGCTGGTCGCACCCAAGGTCTGGCCTTACGTCGACCCGTACTCGGTCACCTTACCCAAAGGCGACTGGTACGAATATTGGACCGGCAATCGAGTGGAAGGTGGAAAAATTGTCAGCGTCGATCCCCCACTCGACACGCTGCCGGTTTACGTCCGCGCCGGCGCCATTCTGACGCAGCAGCCCGTCATACAACATGTCGGAGAAACACCGCAGGGCCCACTCGAACTACGCGTCTACCCCGGTCCGCAATGCGCTGGCGACTTGTACATGGACGATGGCAACACGCTGGCCTACCAGCACGGCGAAAATTTGCGCGTCCACTTTGCGTGCAGCGCCACCCCGGCTTCGGTTCAGGTTGATATCTCCGCCCCACAGGGACCGTTTCAACCTTGGTTTAAAGATTTACAAATCTCGATTTATGGCGTGGCGGGTAAACCTTTGAATGTGGAACTCGATGGCAAGCCGATCTCGACCTGGAGCCAGGAAGCGAGCATGGTCTCAATTGGGGGTATACCGTGGTCCGCGAGCGCGCAAACGATTCGCGTGAAGATGGGGGCTGGAGAAACGAAATAGGCAAAGAATCGCGCCACCGATCTACAGCTCGTACTTCTTCATCAAGTGGCGGAACGACCGGTAGGAAATCCCCAGTACCTCGGCAGCTTTGACCTGTACTCCGTGCGTTTGTCCAAGCGCCGATTGCAGCAGGGAGCGCTCGATCTGGGCGACGTAGTTTTCCATGTTCACGCCTTCCGGAAGAACGGAGCCCGCCGGAATGGAAAATGGAGTCTCGGCGCCGGCCGCCACCGCGCGCGCTTTGGGACGCTCGGCGGGTAGTTCGACGCGCAATTCGCTTCCCGACTCGAGAGCGACCGCCCGCTCGATAGTGTTTTCCAGCTGGCGGACGTTGCCCGGCCAGTCGTAGCCGCAGAGCGCGTCGAGAGACGCATTGTCGACGCTGTGGATACTCTTTCCGGCCGCCGGGGCGTACTTCTTCAAGAAGTGGTTGGCGAGCAGAGGGATGTCCTCGCGGCGCTCGCGCAATGCGGGAACGCGAATGGGGATCACGCTCAGCCTGTAGTAAAGGTCCTCGCGGAAAGTGCCCTCGGCCACTTGCTTGTCGAGATCGCGATTGGTGGCCGCGATGACCCGAACGTCGACTGCAATCTCGCTGGTCCCGCCCACCGGACGCACGCTGCGCTCCTGAAGCACACGCAGCAGCTTCACCTGCATGGGCGCGGTCATTTCGCTGATTTCGTCCAGGAAGATCGTACCTTGGTCGGCAACTTCGAACAGTCCGCGCTTGTTCTGGTTCGCACCGGTGAACGCGCCTTTCACGTATCCGAAAAGTTCGCTCTCCAGTAGTGTCTCCGGAAACGCGCCGCAGTTGACCGAAACAAAACCTTCGGTGGCGCGCGGCGAACAGGTATGCACGGCGCGGGCAACCAGTTCTTTTCCGGTGCCACTCTCGCCGTACACCAGGATCGTGCTTTGCGTGGACGCGACCGTGCGGATCGTTTGCTTGAGTTTTTCCAGGTTCGGACTCACGCCGACGATGTTGTCGAGCGAGTTGCGGGTGGCCGCATCGCGCCGCAGTGCAAAATTCTGACGGCTGAGGGAAACTTTTTCGAGCGCGCGCGCAATCCCGAGCTTGATTTCGTCCACCAGGCCCGGACTCTTGCGGATGTAGTCGGTAGCCCCGCCCGCCTTCACCGCCTGCACGGCCGCTTCATAGTCATCGACTGCGGTCATCAGAATGACGGCCGTGTCGGGCGACACCTGATGCGCGTAACGCAGCACTTCAACGCCATCCACGTGCGGCATCTTGATGTCGGTCACAATCACGTCGAAGAGAGCGCTTTCGATCTTGCGCCGGGCCGCCTCGCCACCGGTCACGGTTTCCACTTTGTGGCCTTCGCGGCGCAGCGCGATGTCGAGCAATTCGCAGATGGAGCGCTCGTCGTCGCACACCAGGATGCTACCCACGAGTCCCGCCTCCCGCCGCGACGGCGGCGGCCATGCCCGCCTGCGATCCACTAGCCGGCGCGGACGGCACGCCCTCTTCCAAGCGCCGTAGCCGCACGACAAAACTCGTGCCTTTGCCTACTTCCGACCGCGCCCAGACTTTCCCTTCGTGCGCTTGCACGATCTGATACACGATCGCCAGGCCCAGACCGGTGCCGCCTTCAAAATTCGACTGGAACGGTTCGAAGATTTTTTCCGTCTGCTGGGGGCTGATGCCGGGACCGGTATCGCTGAAGCTCATCTCCCAGTCCCCGCCGCGTTCCACCAGCGCGGCCGTTAGAGTGCCGCCCGTGCTCTTCATGGCGCGCACTGCGTTTTCGCTGAAATTCCAGAACACCTGTTTCAGCTTGTCGCCATCGGCCAGTACCCACGCTTCCGTTTCAGGCAACACTTGCCGCAACCGGATACCTGCGTTTTCAGCGGTCAGCCGGTGTTCGAGCAGGATGAGAGTATCTTGCAGGAGCGGGATCAAATTGACGCGCTCGAAGCGGTACTGCTTTCCGCGCGAGTAAGCCAGAAAGTCGGTAATGATGTTATTCAGGCGATCCGATTCGCGAGTAACAATTTGCAGAAGCTTACGCTGCTCGTCGGTCAACGCGGGCGCGTCGGACAACATACTCACCGAACCGGCAATCGAAGTCAGGGGATTGCGGATCTCGTGCGCGATCGCCGCCGCCAGCCGGCCTACTGCGGCCAGACGGTCTTGCAGCCGCATTTCGCGTTCCAGGCGCCGGATCTCGGTGAGATCGTCAAAGGTGTAAACGAATCCCAATTCGCCCGGTACGTTTACGTTGAGAGCGGAAGCCATCACCCGAAACGTCTTGCGAAATCCATTGCCCGAAACATACCGGACCTCTGCATCGGTACGTCCAGAACCAACATGGGGCAACGGATCGAGAAACAGGCCGGTCACCGAACGTCCACGCAATTCCGCTTCGGAACTTTCCAGCAAATGTTGCGCCGAGCGGTTCACGAGCGTAATACGGCCATCGATTCCGGTCGCGATCACTCCTCCACTCATCGACTGCACAATGTTTTCGTGCAGCGCCTGGAGATTCTCCAGCGCCCCGCTTGCGTCCTTCAGCTGGACGTCGGCCTGGCGCAGCTTGGTCATCAGCTGGCCGGCCAGATAGGCGATCGCAAAATACGCAAACAGGTTGACGAACATCACCACCTGAAGCGCTTTTAGCTTGGGGTGCGACGTGGAAAACGAAGGGATCACTCCGTAGTAGTCCAGTTCCAGAACTGTTCCGAACAGAATGAACGCCAGCGCGCCACTGAGAAAACCCCAGGAGCGGGGCAGCAGCATGCACGCGACAACAATCACCAGCGGATACAGAAAATTGAGCGAGCTGTCGATGCCGCCCGTAAGGTGAACGATGAGCGTTACCATGGCCAGGTCGCTCAGCACCTGCAAAATCGCTTGAAGCCGGCTCTCGACCCACACCGAAACCAGAAACAGGAAGAACAGCGAGAGCACGAACCACAACACCATCGCCGTAAGAAAAGGGACGATCGGGACGGGGCTCGGAGTGAGGCGGATAACCGCCAGCTCAATGGCGAGCAGGACGGTCAGGATCAGGAGGCGAACCTTAACCAGCCAGGTTAACCAATTCCGCTCGTCAGAGATGGAATGCATGATTTAGCCGTCAGCCGTCAAGTTTCAGCCATCAGCCTTCACTCGTTCGTCGGCGCTGATGTTTAGCTGACGGCTGAAGGCTGACGGCTGTGTCTTTATCCCGCCAGTTTCCCGATCATCGAGAACAGCGGCATGTAAAGCGCGATGACAATACCGCCGACGGTGATGCCGAGCATTCCGATGATCATCGGCTCCAACATCGACAGCATGTCTTTGGTTGCCGAGTCCACTTCGTCCTCGTAGAAGTCGGCGATCTTCTGGAGCATGGCGTCCATGGCGCCTGTGGCTTCGCCGACGCCGATCATCTGCGTCACCATGTTGGGGAAGACGCCACATTCGCGCAGCGGATCGACGATAGTGCGGCCTTCTTCGATCGCCTTGCGCACTTTCATCAGCGCTTCTTCCAGCACCGCGTTGCCCGAAGTGCGGGCGGTAATCGCCAAACCTTCCAGGATCGGAACGCCTGAAGTAATCAGCGTCCCCAGGGTCCGCGTAAAGCGGGCCACGGCGATCTTACGCAGCAGGATGCCAATCGCCGGCAGTTTCAGCAAGGCCGCGTCGAAATAGTAGCGGCCGCGCGGGTCTTTACGGACCTGCTTCATTCCGAAAAAGATACCCACCGCGCCGACGATAAAGAACCACCAAAAGTGACCGACGAAGCTACTGAGCCCAATCACGATCCGCGTGGGCAAAGGCAGCGCCACGCCGAGTCCCACAAACAGGTTGGCGAAAATCGGCACCACCCACTTGAGCAGCGCGGCTACGATAATCACCGCAATCGAAACCACCGCCACCGGATAAATCAACGCCGACTTCACCGCCGACTTCAACTTGACCGCCTTTTCCACATACTGGGCCAGGCGCTGGAGGATGATGTCGAGAATACCGCCCGTCTCGCCGGCCTCGATCATGTTGGTCGTGAGATCGTCGAATATCTTGGGATACAGGCGCATTGCGTTGGCCAGCGTCGATCCACCCTCGACGGTCGTGCGAACCCCGACCAGTGTCTTCTGGAAATTGGGATTCTCCTGGTTGGCCGCCAGAATTTCGAGACACTGCACCAGCGGCAAGCCGGCATCGATCATGACGGAGAACTGCCGGAAGAACACCGCAATATCCTTCGTTTTGATCTTGCCGGTCCCAAAAGTGGGCATGGAAAATTCTTTGCCCTTCTCGCGGATGGACCCGGGCGTGATGCGCTCCCGCCGCAATGCGGAGGCTAGCGATTCTTTGTTCGGAGCAGCGCGTTCCCCCTGGACTTTTTCGCCAGAATTGGTTTTTCCTGAAAATGTGAAAACCGGCATAGTTCCCTTCTCCTCACTGCTGTCGTTGCTACCTTCGATCAAAGCCGCCTGGATTGCCAGCCGGCTACCTCCACCGTCCTGGGCCCGTTAGCGGGCGTTCGTTATCATCTCTATCTCTTCGTCGGTGCAGCGGCTCTCGCCATCGTGCTGGCGGCCGTGGTCGGCCGGTTCAGCAGATTGGCGCCGCGTGAAATCATTTCCGTTAATTCGTCCTGATTGCTGGAGCGCGCCATCGCCACTTCCATCGTGATCTGCTTCTGGTAATAAGCGGTGGCTAGCGACTGGTTAAAAGTTTGCATTCCGTATTTTTCCTGGCCGGACTGCATCGCCGAGTAAATCTGGTGAATCTTGTCTTCGCGAATCAGGTTGCGGACAGCCGCGTTCGGCACCAGGATCTCCATGCACATGGCGCGACCCTTGCCGTCAACCTTTGGCAACAGGCTTTGACACATGATGCCTTCCAGCACCAGCGAAAGCTGCGCACGAATCTGCGACTGCTGGTGCGCCGGAAACACGTCGATGACTCGGTTAATGGTCGAAGACGCCGAGTTGGTGTGCAGCGTGCCGAAAGTGAGGTGGCCGGTTTCCGCGATGCGTAGCGCCGACTCGATCGTTTCCAGATCGCGCATTTCGCCGATCAGCACCACGTCCGGATCTTCACGGAGTGCGGCGCGCAGCGCGTCGGTAAACGACTTCGTGTCGGAGTGCAGTTCGCGCTGGTTGACCAGGCAGTTCTTGTTCATGTGCACGAATTCGATCGGGTCCTCAATCGTGAGGATGTGGTCGTGTCGCTCGGTATTGATCTTGTCGATCATGGCGGCAAGCGTCGTGGATTTTCCCGAACCGGTCGGCCCGGTGACCAGTACCAACCCGCGCGGCTTGTCGCACAACTTGCTGACGACCGGTGGCAATCCCAACTGGTGGAACGACTTGATCTCGAACGGAATCAATCGGAAGACGCATGCCGAAGCGCCCCGCTGGTTGAACACGTTGGCACGGAAGCGAGCCAGCCCCTTCAGACCGAACGAGAAGTCGAGTTCGAGGTTTTCTTCGAAGCGATGTTTCTGCGAATCGGTCATGACGCTATAAGCCAGCTGCTTGGTTTCGGCCGGCGTCAGTTGCGGCAAGTCGAGCGGCACCAGGTGTCCGTGCACCCGGATTTGGGGCGGCGAGTTGGTGGTGATATGAAGATCGCTGCCCGACATCTCCAGCATGCGCCGGAGCAGATCGCTTAATGAGAGCGCCATGGTCTTCTTTTTCCTTTTTCTTCTACCGTCTTAGTGGATCGTCTCGCGAGCCACTTCTTCGAGCGATGTCTGGCCCAACGCAACCTTGATCAGTCCGCTGCGGCGCAGGGTAATCATGCCGCGTTCAATCGCCTTTTTCTTCAATTCAAGCGCCGACGCGCCCACTAGAACCAGTTCCCTGATCTCGTCGTCCACTTCCATCACTTCGTATAAGCCAACGCGACCCTTGTAGCCAGTCTTGTTGCAGGTGGCACAGCCTTTGCCTTTCATAATCTGTACGGTCTTCGCTTCTTCCGGTGTGTAGCCTTCCTCGATCAGCGTCTGTACTGGCACGTCAAACGGCTCGGCACAGTCTTTGCAAATTTTCCGAACCAGGCGCTGCGCGCAGATCAGGTGAACCGAGGTCGCTACCAGAAAGGGTTCAATACCCATGTTCATGAGACGCGTAATGGTTTCGGGAGCGCCGTTGGTGTGTAGCGTGGACAAAACCAAGTGGCCCGTAAGAGCGGCTTTGATCGCGATTTCCGCCGTTTCAAAGTCTCGAATTTCGCCCACAAGAATGATGTTGGGATCCTGGCGCAGAAAGGCGCGCAGAGCGGCGGCAAAGTTCAAGCCAATCTGCTCCTTCATCTGGACCTGGTTCACGCCGCCCAACTGAAATTCGACCGGATCTTCGGCGGTCATGATGTTGGTGTCGACCTGGTTGAGCCGTGAAATCGAGGAGTAGAGTGTGTTGGTCTTGCCTGATCCCGTCGGCCCGGTGACCAGCACCATGCCGTAAGGCTTGAGAATGGCTTTCTCGAACTTGACCAGCGATTCCGGCTCGAAACCGAGCTTGGTCATATCGAGCCGCAGGTTTTCCTTGTCGAGCAATCGGAGCACGATCTTCTCGCCCCACAGTGTGGGAAGGGTGCTGACACGGAAGTCGAGCTGCTTTTTCTTGCCGCCGATTTGCATCTTCAGCATGATGCGGCCGTCCTGCGGTAGCCGCTTTTCGCTGATGTCAAGCTTCGCCATGATCTTCAGGCGGGACGTGATCGCATCCTTGAGCTTGAGAGGCGGATTCATGATCGACTGGAGGACGCCGTCAATACGGAAGCGGACACGGAACTCCTTTTCATATGGTTCCATGTGGATGTCACTGGCGCCGCGCTTCACCGCATCGGTGAGCACCAGGTTGACCAGCTTTACGATGGGCGCTTCGTCGGCTGCTCTCTCGAGTTCGGCAAGCTCTATCTGCTGCTCTTCGGCCTGCACTTCGACGTCGGCCGACTCGCCCATATCGTTCATCGACTGCATCACCTGCTCGAGCTCTTCTTCTTTCGAAGTTCCGTAAGCCTTGTCGATGCCCTCGATGATGGAGCTCTCTGAAGCGACCACCGGCTCGATGTTGAAGCCGGTCATAAACTTGATGTCGTCCATCGCGAAGACGTTCGTCGGATCCACCATCGCGATGGTGAGTGACGCCCCCACCCGGCTGAGCGGTAAGATTTGATAGCGCTTTGCGGTTTCGTACGGGATCAGCTTGACCACTGCGGGGTCGATTTCGAAATAGGAAAGATTGATGGCGGGCACACCGTACTGGCGCGACAGGAAATTGGTGACGTCCTCGTCCGAGAGGAATCCCAATTTCACCAGAGCGGACGCAAGACGGAGACGCCCCTCTTTCTGGAGCTTGGTTGCTTGTTCCAACTGCTCGAGGGTGATGACCTTTTCCTTGACGAGCAGGTCACCCAACCGTTGAGACATATCTCTCCTGTTTCCCGCGTACTCGGGGGGATGCGAAGCCACTGATTTCCGAAGGAATCAGCGGAGGGGTTTTCGCCACTGACACAAATTGTCAACGCAATGGGCATTCCGAAAAAGTAACTTAAGTACTTGTACTCAGTGGCAGAGTGCGGTCGTTGCAGCTAGTTGCAGGCTTTCTCGGCAGAAACGGGCGATTCAAGGTGAAACTGACGTGCCTCGGTACATGATCTTCAGTGTGTGATCGAGCTATGAGCTGTGAGCTATGCGCTTCGAGCGGACGGCAATTATTTCCTGATTTTCTTGAAACGCGCTGCGACACTTGCCCTTGCCAGATTCCCCGCTGAACGATACGATTCGCGCGACAAATCGGTCTAACTCTCCTTTGCGACCTGTACGATATAGTATGGCGCTGTTGAAGCTAGAGACGAAAACTCCGGTTTAAGTTGGAGCGATGATGAGGACGTTGGTGCAAAAACAAAGTCCCTCGCAAAGGCCCGCATCCTCCCGTCCTAGTCGGCCGCTGGTGTACGGGCAGCTCTCAAATAGCAATCAGGCATTCCACGGGATATCGCAAACGCCCGCTGAAGAACTCAGTGGCGAATTCCCACGTACAGCGTCACCTCACTTCACGTACGACTTCGGCAGGATTCCACTAAATCTTCCTGTTCAAAAAGCCGTAAAGACGAAACTGAGGCTCAACCGTGCGGGCGACGAGTATGAGCAGGAGGCAGAACGCGTCTCCGAGTTCGTCCTCCGCACACCAGAATCTCAATACGCGAACGGCTTGAAACGTACCGGTTCAGCCAACGTAGACCAAGGCGTTGCGCCGCCCGTGGTCCATGAAGCAGTTAGCTCTCCCGGACAACTCATCGAACCAGCTACTCGCTCCTTTATGGAGCCGCGCCTTGGCCACGATTTTAGCAAAGTGCGCGTTCATACCGATGCAAAGGCGTCACGGTCGGCAAGCGCTGTTGACGCGCTGGCCTACACGGTCGGGCATCACATCGTTTTCGGTGAAGGGCAGTACGCACCCGCTAGTGAATCTGGTCGAGTGCTCATTGCTCACGAACTGGTTCACGTCGTGCAGCAGAGTCGATCACGCCCATGTGTTCAGCGTGCCCCGCGCACGCGACTTGACGTAACGCCAGACGAATTGTCAGGTGAAATGAGGCAGCTGCTGGATCATACGCAGGAACGATTTAATCATTACGTTACCCAGCTTCGGCCCCACTACCGCAATCCAAGCAAGCTGGGTATTGAAGCCGCGAAATATTTACAGCGGGATTTCAAAGCTGTCTTCGGTGAGGGAGTGGAGGAAGTTGCCTACTCTTTGCACGGGAGCGAACACAGGATCGACCTTTTCGTGTCCGATTACAACCTTGGCATTGAGCTTAAGTTGAGCGGAGCTGCGCGTGCTGAGCAACGGCGTGCGTTCTTCTACCGAGCCTGGCGCAAGACGGGCGAAGCGGAACATACCCTCGCGTACGTTGGGGCTGAGGGATGGTGGGCTGGAGCTGGAGACAAGCTTTCGAAAGCGCAACTCAAAGGACTGCGCAAAGATTTAGCTCGCCTGGAACAACGTGCCCTGGAAGAGGTAGAAGAAGTTACCAGGGTTGCAAGTAAGGGAGAACGGGCTGGGGAACGAGCCGAAAGCCGAGCGGCAGGCAAGGCAGGAAAAAGCGCCAGAACTGAGGCCACTGAAGCCGGAAAGGTCCGCGGCACAAAAGGGATTCTCGGCAAGGCCGTTTCCAAGGGGGTGACTGCGTTAGGCGCGATGGACCTTGTCCAGGACGCCAAGTCCCACGATTGGATCGGAGTGGCAAAGGACGCGTTTTCCCTTGTAGAGCCTGAGGTATCTCTGGCCGCCGATCTCGCCAGTTGGGGTTACCATAAGGTTTTTGGCGGGGGATCGGAGAAGAGCGAGCCCGCGCAAAAGCCCGTCGAGCAGCCGCCGCTACATCGACCAATACCCAGTGGACACTATTTCATTGTCATGGGCGACGGCCGGGAAATCGAGGTCGATGCATTCGCGTTACTGAATGACAACTCCGCAAAGCCGATCTACTCCGACGAGATGTTTCCCGGTGAGGCCAATCAGGAGTGGCAGAAAAGCCGTAAGTTTCGCTTACATCGCGAAGGAAAGTGAATGAGCTATTCGGGCTTCTGTAGACACGCCATTGTGGGCATCGCTCTTGCTGCTGCCTCGCCGACTTCATCATCTTTAAGAATGGAAGCCGATCGAGCGGGCATTCTCGTCGGAGCGGCCACACGGCCAGAACAACTCTCTGAGCCATCGTATGCGGCGACCCTGGCGCGCGAGTTCAACCTGCTCGAACCAGAAGACGTGATGAAGTGGGAAACCATCCATCCCGCTCCGGAAACTTTTGATTTCGCGCAGGGTGACCGGCTCGTCGAGTTCGCAGTCGCCCATCAGATGAAAGTTCGCGGCCACACTTTGACCTGGCATCAGCAAAATCCCAAATGGCTGACCGATGTAACTCGAACTCCCGAGCAGCTCGCACGCATTCTCGAGCAACACATCAAGACCGTAGTCGGACATTATCGTGGCAAGGTATTCGCGTGGGACGTCGTCAACGAGGCGTTTGACGAGGGGCGGGATGCGGGAAAATTACGCAGCACTCTCTGGCATGACAAGCCTGGGATCGGTCGCGCAGACAAAGGCTACACCTATATTGAGGACTGCTTTCGATGGGCACATGCCGCCGACCCCGACGCTATCCTCTTTTACAACGATGTCGAAGCAGAACCCATGAACGCAAAGTCGGACGCCATCTACGCCATGGTGAAAGATTTCCGCAAGCGCGGCGTACCCATTGACGGCGTCGGTTTGCAGATGCACCTCTCCAATCTCCATCCCGACGTCGCTTCAATTTCTGAAAACATCGGCCGCCTGACCGCGTTGGGAGTGAAGGTCCACATTACCGAACTGGACATTTCGCTCCCCGTGGACGCCGATGGCAACGCCAGCCCCGCCGATCTTCAACTGCAAGCCGACGTCTATCGGCAGATCGCTTCCGCCTGCCTGGAACACGCGGGATGCACGGCAATTCAGACATGGGGTTTCACGGACAAGTATTCCTGGATTGGATCCTATTCAAAACACACCCGGGGAGCAGCGCTCCTCTTCGATCGCGAATATCGGCCCAAACCCGCGTATGAGGCTGTGAGGAGTGCACTGGAGCAGGCGAAGCGTCGTTAGTCGTTGGCCGCTCTATAATGAACCTCGCTAACACTTGCCCGCGCCCACTCCAACCCGTCCCGAAGCTAAGACCTCACGCCGCCTGAAGGCTGTGATCGCTCTGGCGGCCGGCGCTTTTCTGCTGCTGGCAGTTCTCGTTTCGCAGGCCTCGTTCAACCTGAAATTCATCAGTCCCGACAGCAATCAGCAACTTCTCTTTTTTGCCGGACTGTCGGCCCTGATCTTTCTGCTCTTCGTCGCGCTCTCCGTAGTTCTTGGACGCAACCTACTCAAGCTCTTTGCAGAGCGACGCATGGGCGTAGTCGGATCCAAGTTCCGCACTCGGCTCGTAGTCGTCCATCTGCTGCTGTCGTTTCTGCCCGTCATCGCGCTGTTCTGGTTCTCGTACGGATTGATGAATCGCTCCATCGACAAGTGGTTTTCTCAGCCAGTCGAGGAAGTACGCGCGGACACCGCTGCGATGGCCTCGCTGATCTCCGAATATGCAGGCCAGAACGTGACCACGGAGGCGCAGTCGATCGCCCAGGCGGACGAGGTTACGAGAGCTTTCCGGAACGACAATTACTCGGCGGTGCTCGAAGAATTGCGCGAGCATGAAGTCACGTTGCAGGGTGGATTCGTGGCGGCGATCGCCGATGGAGACGCCAAAGCCAGTCTGTCGATGCCGGTGCCGTGGAGCGCAATCCAGGATCGGTTCCCGCTCCAATCGGCCCTGCGAGGAGAGCATCCGCATTTCCTATGGAACAAGACCGATTACATTGTCGGCGCAGCGCCGGTCGGAACAGGCGCCATCATTGTCGCCATGCCGCTGCCCGCAAAATTCGCCGAGACCGAAAGACAAATTCTGGATAGCCAGCAGCGTTACATCGAGCTGGCGCGGCAGCGCAAGCTGGTGCGCCGGACCTACATCGGATTTTTATCGCTACTGACTGTGCTGGTACTGTTCGCCTCGACCTGGCTGGCGTTGTTCCTCTCGAAGCTCGTGAACCGTCCGGTAGCGGCGTTGGCGGCCGGCACCGAAGCGATCTCCAAAGGACAACTCGATTACCGCGTCGACATTCGCGCCACCGACGAACTGGCAGAACTGGTGCAGTCATTCAACACCATGGCCGAGCAATTGGAATCCAGTCGAGGGATGATCGAAGCCTCCAGCCGCGATCTGGGTGCCGCCAACGAAGCGCTCGAAAGAAGACGCCGCTACATTGAAACAATTTTAGAGAGCATTCCGACCGGCGTGATTTCCATTGACGCGAACCGCCGGGTCACTCTGGTGAACGCCGCGCTGTTGCGTATGTTCTATTCGGATCGCCCGGAGCACGCGAGCCCGGCGGCCCTGACCAACGCTCCGCTGGCCGAGGTTCTGCCCGTCGACCTACTCGACGACCTGGATCCTCTACTGCGCCGCGCTGACCGCATGGGTATCACCGCAGCCAATCTGGAACTGACTGGGCCGCGCGCGAAACTAAATGTAGCGGTCACCGTAGCCGCGCTTGCGCACGGCTCCGAACGTCTCGGTCATGTGCTGGTATTCGAGGACCTGTCGGACCTGTTGCGGGCGCAAAAGCAGGCCGCGTGGCGTGAGGTTGCGCGGAGGGTGGCGCACGAAATCAAAAATCCGCTGACTCCCATTGCGCTTTCCGCCGAGCGAATTCAACGCCATCTGGCGCGCGGTACACCGCCCGATGAAGCTTCGCAGAAAATAATCCTCGCGTGCGCTGAGACCATCGGCAACGCGGTTGAAACGGTGCGCGCGCTGGTCGACGAATTCTCGGTTCTGGCGCGTTTCCCCGCTTCGCAACCGCGGCCCGCCAGCCTGAACAATCTGGTGGAGAGCGCGCTCACCATGTTTAATGGCCGCCTCGACGGCATTCGTGTTCAAACCGATCTCGCCTCGGACTTGCCCAGCGTGATGGCCGATCCCGAAGCAATCAAGCGGGCCATCGCCAACCTTGTGGACAACGCCGCCGAGGCGATGCAGGGCGCGATGGTGCGCGAGATCACGATCTCCACCTCACTGGTGGCAAGCCGCGACGCCGTGGAACTCGTGGTATCCGATTCCGGACACGGCGTGTCCCGCGAAATGAAGGAACGCCTCTTCCTGCCCTATTTTTCGACCAAGCAGCGCGGCACCGGACTCGGTCTCGCGATTGTGAGCCGGATCGTCGAAGATCACCACGGATCGATTCGGGTTGAAGAGAACAAGCCGGTGGGTAGCCGCTTCGTCGTGGAGTTGCCGGTTGCGCCCGAGACCGTTGTCACTCCGGCGGCGAGTTAGCATGGCACACATCCTCATCGTCGACGACGAAACCGGAATCCGAGAATCCCTCACTGGCATTCTGGAGGACGAAGGCTACCAGACCTCCGCCAGCCCGAGTGCGGAAGATTGTCTTGAACTCCTCCGCAAATCCAACTTCGATGTGATCCTGCTCGATGTATGGCTGCCCGGAATGGATGGCCTGGAAGCTCTGGAAAAAATCCGCGCTCTTGACGACCCGCCCGAGGTGATCATGATTTCCGGCCATGGCACGATCGAGACCGCGGTGCGCGCCACCAAGCTAGGCGCCTACGACTTCGCCGAGAAGCCGCTGTCCCTGGAGAAAACGCTCATCCTGGTAAAGAACGCGGCAGAGGCGCGGCGCTTGCGCCATGAAAATCGCGACCTGCGCAAACAGCTCCAGGTCAAAAGTGTGATCGTAGGCGACAGCGTCCCCATGAAAGCGTTGCGTCAGCAGATCGGCCTCATGGCTCCTACCAACGGACGCGTCCTGATTTATGGCGAATCCGGTACTGGCAAAGAACTGGTGGCGCACGCCATCCACACCCAAAGCCTTCGCAAAGACCAGACTTTCATCGAGATCAACTGCGCTGCCATCCCCGAAGATCTGATCGAGAGCGAACTGTTCGGACACCGCAAGCTTTCCTTCCCCGGCGCCACCGACGACAAGGAAGGAAAATTTCAGAAGGCTGACCGCGGGACTTTGTTTCTTGACGAAGTCGGGGACATGAGTCTGAAGACGCAGTCCAAGGTGTTGCGCACGCTGGAGCAGCAAAGATTCACGCCGGTCGGCAGCGATGACGACATCACAGTTGACACGCGCGTAATCGCCTCAACCAACAAAGATCTGGAGGAAGAAATCTCGCGTGGAAACTTTCGCGAGGACCTCTTCTACCGGCTCAACGTCATTCCGTTTGTGGTGCCACCGTTGCGCGAAAGAAAAGAAGACATTCCCCTGCTCGCGCGCCACTTTCTGAAGGAATTCGCGTCCGCCTACGGCCGGCGGCTGCGCGAAATCACCGACGACGCAATCTCAGCCCTGATGCGCTACACGTGGCCCGGCAACGTCCGCGAACTGCGTAACGTAATCGAACGAATTGTCATCATGAATCCTACGACGTCGCGTTTCGAGCGCAAGCATCTCCCTCCACTCGTCTACCGCGACGGCAGCCGGAGAGCCGCCGGCACCGAGGGATCGACCCTCCATCAGGCCCGCGCCGCCTACGAACGCGACTACATTTTGAAAAAGCTGGACGAAAATCACGGCAACGTCAGTCGTACCGCAGAAGTGCTGGGGTTGGAGCGAAGCCATCTATATCGCAAAATGAAGAGTCTCGGGATTGCAGCAAAAGAGTAAGGCAGGTTGCAGGCTTCAGGAAATGCAAAATCCGACCGCAAGCGATATCAACGAATGTGTTTGGGTTTCCTGAGACCTGTGACCTGGCACCTGAGACTTGCTTTTCTATCTCTTGATCATATGAATTTCAGTCCCATTCTTATGGAACCGGACTTCATCCATCAATTGATTGATCAGGTAGATGCCGCGACCGTGGTTGGAGAAAATGTTCTCACCGGCGCAGGGATCGGGAATTTTGCCAACATCGAATCCGGGCCCGGGGTCGCGGACCACAATCAGCATGCCATGGGTTTCATCGCAGGCCACATCGCATTCGATAATCTTTGTTGGATCCGAACTCGCGCCGTGCACGACCGCGTTCGACAACGCCTCGGTCAGAGCAAGCTCGATGTTGTCTTCCCGTCCTTCGGCACACTTCATTTCACGAACCACATTCATCACGCTCTGCACCACGGGGTCTACAGCTTTGCGATCGGCGCACAGTGTGACGCTGAGTTTCAGAATCAGCTTCTGTGAATCGAAGTTGCAGGGCGAATGTTGAGAATCGGAAGGTGAGGAAGAGTCGGACATAGGCGGCTTTGGGCGTTCTTTTCTCGGGCCTCGTTTTGTAACTGCCAATTAGTAAGATGCACAAGGCCGCTCTGCGATTCTAGGGATTCGCGAGACGGGATGCAAATGTTCTTCCGGGCCAAATTTCACCCTTTAGTGTCTAGCCTTTAGCCTTTGGTCCTCCGGGAGCCTGGAACTCAGCAACCTCGAACTCCGGCCGCGCCGGCCCGGCAATCTGCTCCAGTTGCCGCCGCCAGTCAAGCTCTTCCACGAACTGCCGCGACTCCCGCCAGCCCGGCTGAACCTTAACGAAAAGCTCCAAAAATACCCGCGTGCCCACCATTTTTTCGATGCCCATTCGCGCCGCCGTCCCGATCTTCTTCAGCATCTGACCGCCCTTGCCGACCAGAATTGCTTTCTGGCTGGGCCGGTCGCAATAGATCGTGGCAGCAATGCGAGTCAGCCGGGCGCCCTCCTCGTATTGGTCCACCATCACCGAAACCGCATGCGGCACTTCTTCTCGAGTCTGAAACAGGACATGTTCCCGGATCGCCTCTGCCACCATGAACCGCAGCGGCTGGTCGGTGATCTGATCCTCGGGAAAATAACGCGGCCCCTTCGGCAAAGCTTTCAAAACGTATTGCAGCAGTTCGTCCAGCCCCTTCTTCTTCAGCGCGGAGATGGGAATGATTTCCTTGAAATCGTGCAACGGCTGGAACCTGGAGATTAGCGGCAACAGATCGCGCTTGTCGGCGAGCAGATCGATCTTATTAAGCAACAGAAAAACCGGCGTACCGGACCGCTTCACCAGGTCGAGAACCACAACGTCTTCGTCCGACCATTTCCGCTTCGCATCCACAATCAGCAGGATGAGCTGGCAGCCGTGGAGCGCGTCGTGAACGTCGGACATCATCTTGCGTCCGAGAGAAGAGTCGGGGCGATGAACACCGGGAGTGTCGATCAGCACGACCTGTCCGGCCTCGTGCCCCTTTTTCTCCGCGACGTTGATAATTCCAAGAATGCGGTTACGCGTGGTTTGAGGCTTGGGCGAAATGATGGCAATCTTCTCGCCGACCAGCGCGTTGAGCAACGTGCTCTTGCCCGCGTTCGGGCGTCCGAGGATGCAGGCGAATCCGGAATGGAAGGACATTAGACTCTAGGTTACTCGCTTATGCGGGCGGCCGCTGGTACTCGGGGCCGTGGCTAGCGGATAACATGGATTCGAACGCCCAGCTTAAGGACTTTCCACGATTTGTCGGCGGTGTAAATGGGAGCGTTTAGGAGAATTCCCAGAGCCAAACAGGCGCGACCTCCCATCGATAGACCAAGAGGACGGGTTTGCGCTACAAGACTGCCCGCAATTTTCGCCTGCTCCGCAGTGAACGGCATCGCCTCATGGATGGGGCTTATCGTGTTTGCCCATGCCTCATCGGGGGTCGCGCCTCTGCTTACAAGTTTGGTTTGCACTTCGGCGAGGTTAACCGTGCTGCTAGCAGCATTGCTCAGTAGGTTCAGAGTCAGTTTATCGGCGCCGCGCTCGTTGTTGATAACGGCAAGCACAGCAGAAGAATCGAGTACGACCCTACTCATGCTTGGCGGCCTCGCGGCGTTCGGCAATCAATTCGTCCACGAGTGACTCGCCAGGTTTTACATATCGGCGGACGCTTTCCTGAGCGCGCTGGATTCGGCGTTTCAGCGTCATGATCCGCAGTTCGTCGTCCTTGATCCGTAGCACGATTTCATCCCCCACCTTGATGCCGAGCGCCTTGCGAAAGGAAGCGGGAATTACAACGCGGCCATTTTCGTTGACGCGAGTACGGGTTTCGGTCTCCATTGTCATACTCCTGTGAATATGACAATATTGTACATCATTGTCACGTGACAGGAAATATGACAGATATTACGACAATGCCAGTGACTTGAGGACGACTTGTCATCCTCCGCCCAGTGCACGCCGCGCCTTGGCGTAGTCTCCCGTGCGGCTTGTCCAGTTGCTGGCCAAGGCGCCGATCGCCCAGATCACAGCAAAGATCAGAAACGGTTTGCTTGCCGAAACGCCTGAGCGCCATGCACAAAGCGCACTCAGGGTCGGAACAACGGCGGAGGACGTCACTCCTGCCGACCACATGATTGCCTTCGCCATCGGGCTGGCTGCCTGCATCGAAGCCTTGTCGGTCTGCACGCCGAAGAATGGGAGATGTTCAAACACCCATCGAAGGCCGGCGGGATAGCCTTCCGGATTTCCGGTTCCGCCGATGGTGTAGAAGGCGAAGCGAATACCGAGGAGTCGTCCGACCGCCCAGTGCGCAATGCCGTGGCAGAAGAAGTAGAGGAGAACCCAGGCGGAGATCATGGCGACGACGGCGGTCGGTTTCGACTGCGTAGCTCGTGCCGCGCGGAGCGCGAGACAGGCGGCTGCGATGCCGGCGATTTGCAGCGTATTTCCAGCTAGGATGGAGACTCTGCCAAACATCCTTCGTCGTGGAAGAGAATTTGAGGCATTCATATTTGCCGCCGACTAGCTGACCAGAGATTCTAAAGCGACCCAGTGTCTCACGTTGCCCGCGCTCGTCGCTGGGAGATGAGGAAGAGACGAAGTCGCCGGTCCTCATCGTAATCGCTTGAGCTCAGGACGGTGCCCCGTCCAAGCTTCGCTTGGGCGGGTTCTGTCGGATGGAAGCGTTCTATTGTAAGGAGAATCCGTGTCTCAAATTGAGCGAGGCTCTATGAAGTAAACACTTGTAATGAGAGAGAACACCCCCGCCCAAGCAAAGCTCAGACGGGGAATCCGTAGGAATAGATATTAGGAGATCGCCCGCCGCTTACCGCAAACCACCAGACGCCAGCAGCGTCTCGCCCGTCATCCAGCCCGAATCTGCTGACGCGAGAAACACCGCGACCGGAGCGATATCATCTGCTTGGCCAATTCGCCCCAGTGGAGTCTGCGCCTCAAAGCCCTTCTGGAAGTCGCTCCCGATGAAACCCGCGGTGTGGGTACCCTCGGTTTCAACAACTCCAGGATTGATCGAGTTCACGCGGATTTTCCTTGGCCCAAGTTCTTTCGCCAGCGTACGGGTCACGGCATCCACCGCGCCTTTCGTGGCAGTATAGACGGCTGTGTTCGGAGGAGTCATGGCGGTGATAGCGGAACCGATGTTGATTACACTGCCGCCGTCGGTCCCGAAATGCCTCGCCGCTTCCTGCGTAGTCAAAATCAGCCCAAGAACATTCGTGCCGAACTGACGATGAAACTGCTCTTCCGTAATCTGGTCGAGCGGAGCAAATTCATACACGCCCGCATTGTTGACGAGCACGTCCAACTGTCCAAATGCTTTCTTGGTTTCCGCGAAAAGCCGTTGCACGTCCTTTGCCTTGGCCACATCTCCCTGGATAGCGATGGCCTTGCCGCCCTTGGCCTTGATTTCCGAGACGACGCGGTCTGCGCCTTCCTTACTGGACGAATAGTTGACGACCACGGACGCGCCTTCCGCTGCCAAACCCTTCGCGATCCCCGCCCCAATACCTTTCGACGAACCGGTCACCACCGCGACTCGATTGGATAGCTTACCCATGATTCCTCCGTTCGATTTGTCATTACTTCGACATTTCGATAACTGTCTAATTGATGACAGCACTCACTCGAAGGATTCAAAGAGGGAAAAAACCTATATTTTGGCGAGGTGATCCAGATAAGCCTGCAAAACGTCGCGCCGCACGGTAAAGTTCGCGAACTTGCCCTGGCGGGCAATCTGGATAAGTCCCGCCGTCTCTAGCTCTTTCACATGGTGCGAAAGAGTAGCTGCGCTGACAGGTTGTTTCGCACGTACTGCGGTGCAAGCGATACAGTCACTCGCAGCGATCTGCCTGAATACCTTGTAGCGGCGTGGGTCAGCAAGAGCGCGCGAGATCAGGACGATCTGCCGGTCGGTCAAACGAACTTGCCTGGCGATTGCCATGTGAAGATTATTGCAGGTTTCTCCACAGGCTTAAAAGTTTGACCGAGAGAGCCTGACTTGGGTGGAAGAGCTTGAACCCCCGGCAAAAGTTCAAGAGGGCGACTCCAGTCCCGGAGGGACGATTGGAAATAGCCCGGCGTTTCAACGCCGGGACAAATTGCATTTCTTTAGAGTGTGAGTCCCGGCAGGGACGACTGATGCGGTTAGAGTGCGGGCTACTTAAGTCGTGACTCCGGCACTAGAACTCTTGGCCGTTCGCGATCCCACTAGTGAACTGGCGGGCTATTTTCAGCAGTCCCTCCGGGACCTAATTGGAAATCGAGACTCCCAGGGAATCGGGTTTTAAGCCCTTGAGTCGGTCGCATCGATGCCGGATGGTTCCCATTCTCGAATCAGTCGTGTGGTTGCCCCATGCGTTTCCGTCGAGCCGC
>Ga0137409_10002327_pt1 | contig 20438 bp, 13 predicted proteins | sample CZODoug1_16funga_FD_122059 | JGI IMG/M metagenome (GOLD analysis project Ga0137409, IMG submission 122059) | Vadose zone soil fungal communities from Angelo Coast Range Reserve, California, USA - CZODoug1_16fungal (Hybrid Assembly) | ecosystem: Environmental > Terrestrial > Soil > Vadose zone... | reverse complement strand
TGCCCCGGCGCGCCGCCCTTGGAGAGCTTGGCCCACAGATCGTCCACTTCCTTCTGCGAGTCGCAGTCCACGACCAGAGAGATGGCCTCCGTGAATTTGAATTGCGAATCCAGGGCGCTCAAGGAGACGCCCGCATCCGTGCAAATCATCTTGTTGTCTTCGACCAATAGCCCGGAAAGAAATGGATGCAGGTCAACGCCGGGAGTCAATCCGATTCCGATCTGAACGCCGTTGAAGAAATTGCCCTGGATGGTCGTCGCTAATACGATGGTTCCTCCGAAGCCGATGGCAGGCGACAACTGCGAACCCCCGCCGGAGGACGAAAACGCGCACCGCCGTATATAGACGAAGGTACTGTCTTGCACTGAGATCCCGACTACGAATTGGCTGCTCGGAATCGCGACGGTGGGCGCGAACGAGATATCCTCCACCGCGATGTCGAGGGATCCCGTTACCAGAAGGATCGGATCATTGTTTGGGAGTTTGGGGTCGGCCTGCAGTACCGGCAAACCGTGGCCGCTGATCAGAATTGCGTTCCCTTTACTAATAACGACCGTTTCGGTGATCTTATAAATGCCCGGTCCCAGACATATCTTCCCTGCTCCATTGCCCGACACGCCCTGGACCTTGTCGATTGCGTTCTTGAGTGTGAAGTGTCCGCTGTTGTGAGAATCGGCAGTCACGCAAACGGTGCAGTCGCAACCCTCTTCAATGTCGGTCAAGGGCGGAAAAAGTGGAAGGCACGGAGTCACGATCGACCAGGCGGTGCCATCGAACTCTACAATCGCCAGTTTGCAGAAGTGACGCCGGATTCCTTTTGGCGATTCCGGGATCGGGTTGGACGCTGAGTCAACCGGCCATTCCACGTTACCCTTCAGTGTGCGCGCCGGGATGAGCCAGTAGTCGCCGGTAAAATAAGTTCCGTTCCCGAACTCCACCTGGACACCATCTTCCAGGCTCAGCCAACTGCCACTCGTCACGGCCACACGCCCGGCCGAATCCCAGCGCCGGATCTTGGGATTGAGCGGAAAGTTTGCTTTGGCGACGGGACCGGTCGCAGTCAGGGGATTGATAGTCAGCGTGAGTCCTTGGACGTTGACTACCTGCACCAGAGTTCCGGGCAGGAAGTTCAGATCGTGAGTATCGTCGGTGAGTTCCACCCATTGTCCAGCCGCAAATCCCAAAACACTGTCTCGGCCCGTACTCGTCACGACGAGGTCGTTGCCGGTCTGCGTGACCCACGAAGTAACGATGGACCCATTGTCGCGAGACCATTTAAACGTAGCGGGGCCTCCGCTCGCTGCAATCGTTCCAGGATCGTGAATCTCCACACGATAGAGCTGGTTCTCCAGGCGACGAAAACCGGCCTTCGCGGGAATCACGCACGGGTCGGCGCTGGTCACGTCCGGTTCGGCGCGCGCTGCCAGAGTTCCGGTGCTGGGCGCAGTCAACGCGGAAATATCAGCAGAACAATCAATCGGCGTGCCCAGTGGGCCTGCGTTCAAGAGCCCTACCTGCCAGATCGTCTTTGCGCGCGTGCATGTGTCAGGGCCACCAAGAGCGACTTCGCGAATACCGTCATCGTCGAGGCTGATAATATGCCGCAACCACACTTCCAGGTAGGCAATATATACGCCTGGGGCGGAGGGCAGCACGAAATCCGGCAAGTCCGGTTGCGCGGTGATCAATACGGCTTGCTCGTTCTCGCACAAAATGCCGTCCACATAAGCGCGGCCCGCGCTGATGTTGAGATTTGCGCCGCCGGAGGCAGGAGTAAGCTGGAAGCCGGGATCGCCAATGGGTGCGCCACAGGGGCCGACCACGTCGATCGTCTCGGTCTCGGTGCGGTGGGATGCAATCCACCCTTGTTCGTTCCAGTCCGCATCCAGGTCTACTCGACCCTGCTGTTTGAGCACACCGTGATAGTGTTTTTCAGGCTTGAAAGTTGCGCGAGTGAAATCGCCTTTCATATGCCCTCCTTATGTTTCGTCGATCGTTCCGGCCTCGAGTCCGAAGCGCAGATATTCGTCCAGCGCGATCCGCAAATTTGCCTTGCGCTGAGGCTGTAGCAAGAATCTGAATGCACCCATTTCCGCGCCATCGTCCGCGCCGGTAGCAATCTCGGCGGCACAGCGCTGGCTGAGTTGCGCGTAACCGGGCTGCCCAAAATCGATGGACGTGAATTGCGGACGCAGCCGGGCGCGAATCGCGTCCTGTGCCGCGGGATCCGTCACGCCTGTGAGCGCGAGATCGGGCTGGCAGTGGTAACGCGGAGCGGTCTGGGAACCGTCCGGCACATAGCAGAAACGAACGCACCCGGTTTGCCGCCGCTCCGCCGTCACCAGTCCCGTGAAGAGGCTGTTGCCCGCACTGATGATGCGGCCTGCCGTCGTCCCAAACACCGTGGTCGTCTCAATATCAAGCACCGTTCCGGCAGCGTCGATGGCCGGCGCGGTGTCAGAACTTGTCAGGCCGCTGATGACGATGCTATCGATCGTGTTCAGAGCCGGCACACTTGTCGCCAATGAAATCGGGCCGCAAATCGTGCGGTACAAATTGACGAGCAGGCCGTCGTTGTTCCCTCCCGATGAGCCGGAGGAGCGCACCTCGAGGCCGCCCACAGGTGTGATCGTCGAATGCGACACACCCAAAGCGCCGAGGTTGCCAGTGAGGACGGTGAGGTTTCCCTCGATCAAAAGTCCATCGATGAACAGCTCGCCTGGGTTTGTGCTGCCTGACGGCGCGGATCCAACAACGTCGATGTTGCCCAACAAATGCGGGCGCAGTCCGTTCGGATCAAGATCCAGCGAGGGAAGGACTGGGCTCTCCCGTTGCGCCGCCCAGTCAGCAGCCACGATCAGCAGACGACTGCCTTGGGGCACTACAACACTGTGCGTTCCCGTCAAGTTTTCCCCGTACGTGCGGCTGTCGAGAACGGCAATGATTCCGTCGGTTCCAGCGGGTTGGGCGTTCCAGGCGTCGATCGCGTCCGTTAGATGATTGAAGATGACGTTGGGCACTGCAGTGAGTTCCTGACTTACACCCACCTGCCAGCGGGCTGGGGTGGTAAACGGTTTTGAAACATTCGTAGTGAGCCAATCCTTACGGTCGTAAGGTCCGGCACCGACTTCGCCGCTGAAACCATATGTGTAGCTGACTTCGACCGAATCGGCAGCGATGCCCGCCGGAAAAGCGATGCGTCCGCGCACCGGATCTACGGAAAGAGCGATTAACTTGTTAACGACGGGACCGCCTCCGGCCGGTGTATACGCCTTGGTCGCCGGAGGCCGCCGCCAGTCAGTCGCGGAAATGTCACTGATGTCGCAGATCATGATCTGGTCGAATGGAACCATCGTTCCGTTGACTTGGATCTGAAAGACAGGGTTCTCTCCGAAGTACACCGGAGCAGGAAGCGGCGCTGCGTCGACTTCCACCTGACGCAGGGCCTCGAGTTCGTCATAGAGCGGACGCCGCCGCAGCAGGCCGGGAACGTTGATTTCATCCGCCAGGCGCTGGTCGTCCGTTTTGGTCTGCTGGCGGTTGAACAGAGGAGCGTTGATGCCGAGCGGGTCGAACGTGTAACGCCCGTCGGAGGGACTCACCACTGCTCGTGCATCGCTCTGGCGAGCCGGCGCAGTTTTGTCCGCGCCGATAGGACCAATCAGGAAATCTTCCAGACGCCACAGAAAAATGCCGAGGTTCGGAATGTTGTATTTGCCGCGCCCGTTATCGATGTGCCGCACATCGACAGTGTGCGCAATTTGTTCGAACGGCCCGCCCAGAAGTTCCAGGTGATTAGTGTCGCGCAAGTCAGGAGTAATCACATTTTGCGGCCACAGGTGATTAATGTATTGCGTGGTGGCCAGAAGCTCGAAGAATTCCACCACGCGCGCTGGCCATCCGGTGACGTCGCGAGCCAATTGCTCGATCATGCTCGCCGTTCCCTTGCGGCGGCGGTAGTCGAGCGTGTGAGCTACGTAGGCACGTTGACTGAAAGTTCCCGGGCTCGCTGCGTTGAGCGACCGTACACCGAGAAGATCTCCAATGTACGGGACAACCCATTCCTGGCAGGTTTCAATAAACCAGTTCTCGTAAAGGCCTAGAACGTCCAGTTCGACCGCGTCATATTCCTTTTCGATCATGCCGAACAAGGCGCGTAAGGGTTCGCCCTGGGCCGAATCGCGCAAACGATAGACAGCTGGCAGAAGCTGGTAGAGGCGCTCCGCGGTGTTTGTACTCATGCGGTCATCTCCGTTAACGCCGCGCCCAAAGGATTCAGAAGCAGCAACTGAGCGGGCTGGATCGTTCCGCTGACGAACCTCGCTGGAGCGGACGGGAGGAAGGGCGCAGGCTCAACCTGCAATGGTCCTGTGGGATCCGTCGTCAAGTACAACTGGTTGAGGTCCGTCGCAATAACCCCGGCGATGGATTGGATCAAAGTAATGACTTCAGCTGCGCTCACGCCTTGTGCAAAAGACCGGTTCTCGAAAGAAAACGCTGTGACTAAAGCTTCAGCAACTTGAGCCAGTACGTCCGCAGCTAGATAACGCGGTTTATCGATCAGCACGGCAGCTGAGAGATTGAATGCCAGGGGTTGGAAGCTGGCGACCACGACTCTCTGCACCGGATCGCGGGACGCGTCGATTGCCTGCACCAAAGAGTGGTAAAGCTGCGAAGTGGGATCCACCGGATCGCCACTGGCGGCGGCGATAGTGATGTGCACGAGCCGATTCTCCCCGCTCCACAGCGCGACAGCTTGCGCTTTACCAATGCCGCCGAAGGCACGGGCAAAATTCTCGTAGTCATCGAGAGAGACAATGCGATCGAGCGTAAGAACTGTAATCGGCGCGTTGACGCGGGCGTGCGCCAGATCCTGCGGATCCGCCCCACCACTGGCTGCCAGCGGATTGGAAACCGCGCGCAGTCCAGGAGGCCTCGATTGCAGAATGGCGAGACTGCCCGCGTCGACATTGCCGTGCAACCCAATGCCGGTGCGATAGGTGGCGCGAACGTTCTGTTGTCCAGTGCGAAGGCGTTCGGCCGGGTCGCCGAATGTCACAGTGGGAGTAGCATCATCGGCGAGCCGCACTATATATTTTTCGTCTCTGCTAGTCAGGCCGTACAGCGTCGGCGATTCCTGCCACAGAAGATCGTTCACGCGGATTTCGAGTGTGCTCGCCACTCCACTCGGTGTGGGCGCCGACACGTAGGTGAGCGGAGGACGTTTCAGCGAAAAACTCTGGTTGGTCTGCGAAGCGTCTCCGTTTCCCAAAACCTCTTGCACGGTTGTGCCGTTCGTGGCCAGCGCCACGTTGGCATTGATGGTGAGCGTCGCGCGCAGGTAGCTATAACGCAGACCGCTTTCAAATTTGAGAACGGTAACGCCGCCAACATGAACGACGTCGCGCAGAATCAGAATCTCGTTGGCAGTCACACCTGAAGCGTCCGCGCGGATACCGCTGAGCGCCACCGGCTGACCTGGCCTCAGTCCCAAGGCGAGGCTGTTCAGCATCAGTTCGCTGATACCCGAGGGGATGTCGCCTTCAACTGGGATGTCGGCAAGCACAAGTTGTTCGCTCTCGACAAACGCCGTGGTCTTGCGCACTGGAAATGGAGCCAGATTGTCCCCGCTATTCAGATCCTCGGGGCCTCCCCACCAGGATCCGGCCCAGAACTTGTGGAACAAATGTCCACTGGCGCCAACGAGAAAGATGTCGAGCCGGTTCGCGGCCCAAGCCGTAGCAGAAGGAGCGCTGGTCAAGTTTCCGTTGCCGCCGAGATTTTCTGGGCCACCCCAGAACGAACCGTTCCACCAACGGTGGTGCAAGTTGCCGTCCCAGCCGAGAGAAAACACATCGAGGCGATTGGCGGCCCAGGAAACAGCCGACGGCGATTTCACAAAGTTGCCGCCACCTAAAAATTCCACGCCGGTAAAACTGGGCCCCCAACTCGATCCGTTCCACCACTTGTGGTAAAGATTCCGGTCCGAGCCGTTGACGAAAATGTCGAGCCGGTTCGCCGACCACGAAACCGCGGAGGGCGAACTGACCAGGTTCATGGTCGCGGTCGCACCACCCAGATTTTCAAGACCTCCCCACGCCGACCCGTTCCACCATTTGTGATAGAGGTTGCCGTCGGAACCGATGGCAAAGATATCGAGCCGATTCGCCGCCCACGAAACCGCTGACGGTGAGTTCACTAGGTTTCCGCCGCCGAGATTCTCGGGGCCTCCCCACGCTGATCCGTTCCACCATTTGTGGTAGAGGTTGCCATCGGTCCCGATGGCGAAAATGTCGAGCCGGTTTGCGGCCCAAGCAACGGCCGAAGGTGAGTTGTGCAAGTTGCCACCGCCGAGATTCTCAGGACCTCCCCACGCCGAACCGTTCCACCACTTGTGATAGAGGTGCCCATCTGATCCGACGGCAAAAACGTCCAGCCGATTCGCAGCCCAGGAAGCTACCGACGGCGAATTCCGCAGGTTGCCGCCGCCAAGATTCTGTGGCCCGCCCCACGCCGAGCCGTTCCACCACTCGTGATACAAGTCGCCGTCGAAGCCCACGGAAAAACTGTCCAGCCGATTCGCAGCCCAGGAAACCGCCGACGGCGCGCTTAAGCCTTCAGCGCGCGACCCTCCTTGCAACTGCAACGTGAGGCCAGTCGCCTTACCACTGAGACCGAAATCAGCCAGGGACCGGTCCACGCGGCGGGTAATACGGTAAGCAGCACTTAGCGCGGGCGACTCGAACAGAGACCAACTGTTTGTCAGAACCTGGGCAAAGGCGCGCTCGAGATAAACGTCGGCATCCTCGTATGGATTGCCTTGGGAATCCGTCCAGATGTACCGGCCTTGTCCACCGTTGGCGGCGTCCCAGTCCAATGGATAAGGATCGGCACGCTGCGATTTGGAGGGGTCGGGCAAACTCTTCCACGGTTGCGCATTGTTTCCGAAGAACGCGGCGGTGGAACGTAATGCGAACGTCCCGAAATCACTGGGCACGGCTGCGGGAGGTGAATTCACCGCAGTAGCGAGTTCGCTCGCATCCCACCCGTTCATCTGGAGAAACGCATCCAGGTCGCTCTCCTCGACGTCTTTTTGCAGGATGTATGCATTCACGTTGGCTTGCGTGAACGGAACCTTGTTCAGCGTGAGAACCAGTGGCGAAAAAGACGCCGGCGCAAATGATGGCAGCGTTGGCTGATCGACGAACGCTACGCGCGTCCAATTGAGGCTTGGCTCCGGATCGACAACACGAACAATGAACGCCTCGGTAACAATTCCGTTGAAGCCATGACCCACCAGCAGAAGTTTGTCACCGATCTTGAGATTCGTCGCGCTCCCTTGCAGGTAGATTTCCCCAATCTCGACCGCCGCCACCTGCGCCATCGAGGGACTAAGGTAGGTGTTAGGGTTGAGCAGGTACACCTGGGAGGTCGGCAAGTTGATGAAGGTTCCCGACAGGAAACTGGTGCTGGTCCCCAGAAGATAGAGCTTGCCGCTGCTGAGTGCTAGGTCAGCGGGGCGGGACAGACGGGGCGTCAAGTGGTTCCAGTCGACTCGCGCTTCAAAATCGGAGGACGTCTCAAACGTCTGCGGCAATTGTCCTGGAGCGGGCACGCTCTGCACTTGCGTTCCCGCCGGAATGCTCACAATCCCGGAATTGAAAGCCGAATTTCCCGGCCCCGCTGGAGTCGGGGTACGAAGTCCGGGAATGCTGGAGTTGGGAGTGGCCGCTCCGATTACCTCCTCCACGGTGAACTGGAGGTACGCGCTGGCCGCGACGCCAGGACCCAGTTCGTACGCGATAGCACGAGCCAGTTCCAACACCGACCGGCGTTCGGTCGCGGTGCGAAGGTATCCTTCGTTGACGATCCGCTCCTGGTAGAAAGTGAGCACGTCGGCAATGATCGCCCAGGCATCGAGCAAAGCAATCGACGGATCGTCGAGCGCCCGCGTGGTCAGAACGGCGAGAGGATGCGTGCCAGCATTCGGTCCATCCGGAATTGTGGCAGCATGGATTTCATCGAGCAGGCGCTGCATGAACAACGAATAGGTGCCGATCCGGTACGCCAACGCGCTGAGTCCGGGCCGATTGGTAATGGTGTTCAGCGAGGCTTCCTGCTCACAGCATCCGCACGAATTGAGTTTGAGTGGAGGGCTGCTCATAAACCGCCTTCCATGAAGAATTCGATCTTGCCGTTTTCGGGATCGTTGGGATCGTTGTCCAGTCGCGCGATCTCAAGGCGCGCCATCGTGATCCGCCCGGCGGCAGTTTCTCCGTGGGGCGCCTGACCCCAGCGCTTAAAGCGATTGACCGCGGGTGGAATGTCGTTGATGTCAATCCACTGCACGCCCGGGACGCGCATGGCTTCCGCAACTATCTGGCTGAGGTAGACGGACTGACCAAATGTGAAGTTGTCGGGATGGAAAAACCCCCGGCTTCCATCGGGCAGGTCACGATTACTGAACACGTTGAGCAGAGTCTTTTTCACATCGCTGCGGAAATATCCGGGCGCGACGCACACGGTGAAAGCCATGTCGAGGGGAACGAACAAAGGCGCTTCGATTTCCAGGTCGTATCCGGCAAGACGAAATGTTTCCAGGAAATCGCGCATCCGCGTGCGAAATACAGAATCGACGGGCCGGCCTCCCTTGCGGTCCACGGTGACGAACATCGTGTACCAACTGCCGGTCCAGCGCAGAGTCGCTTCCGCCTTCGCGACTTCAGGCTGGCGTTGCGAGACTTCGGCGTAGTCCGCTTCGGTCACGGCGCGTTCCTGGGTGCGGAACGCCCACGGTGCGAAAGCGCGGACCTGATCGAGAGTTTCCGAATCGACTCCTCCCTGAGCAGGGAGCGGATTTCGGACGTCCGAAACTCCATTCAGCGGCACGGTTGCGGTTGCCACGGCATTCGCGATCGCTTCCGCACCAACATTTCCCGGAGTGCCGTTGGACCTGCGATAGACCGCTTTGAGACCGCTCACCGGCTCACTGCCGAGCGTGCCATCTCCGAAACGCAGTGTGACAGTGCCGTCGTTTTCGATTTCCACGACAAAATCAAGTGCATTGCGGGAACTGCCTAATAAATCGCGACGGGCAGTCCACGTGCTCCCGTTTTCTTTCAAAACAATTACCGGAAGGGCCTGGTGCACGTCCTGCAAAAGCATTCCCACGGCAGGTTGCTGGCGCGCTTGTTGGTCGTCGTAGGCGACACTGCAAGTAATGTCTCGGTTCTGCAAATGTGGACGGTAGGGACCGTGGCGCGTGTCCACGTCCGGCAAGGCTTCGGTGGGCTGGGTAAAGCCATGGTCCGCCAGCACGATATTTCCGCGCGCAACGCTCACGTCGGTAACACTCGTATTCCCAATCACCGTCGAAAGACAGAGCGGAAACGGGAGGGCGTCCGCGGAATCCCAGGCGATCTCCACTACGGCGGTGTTATCGAGCGGATCGTGCGCGATGATCACCCGCGTAAGCCGCACAACGTGGCGATACGCAGGATTGGCGTCCGCCGAAAATCCGGTCGCGGGCCCCAGGACTTCTTCAAAAAGCAACAGATCGCCTACCTGAAGCAGAGCGCCGCTTCCGTTGTCCGTCAAGGTCGCTTCGGTTGCTCCCTTGGGCAAACAGCACTCCTGATCACTCCACGTATAGAAAGTGATTCGATCCAGTTCGGCGTGCGCAGTGAAAGCGAAGAGTGTTTCAAATGCCTGCGCACCGGTGGTCAGCGCGGTTGAAACTTGATCTTCTGCGATCACGCCGCGCGCTGCGAGAGTTTTCGTCAGGAGGCGGATACCTTTCGGCACCACGACCGCGGGACCTGCATCCACGTTGAAGAAAACCCACGCACGGGCATTGCAGCCATCCTGCATGAAGTAATCGAGGAGGCGAGCGTGACGACGCACTGAAATGCGCTGGCGTGCCGTGCCAAGATAAGCTTCGGTGGCTACCGCATCCTGGTAATAACTGAGTTGGTCTCCGGCATACGCCAGAATCTCAGCTAACGCTATGCCGATGTCGGCCGGATTTCGTTCCGTCCATTCCGGCATGGTGCGTGCCATGCGATCGAGGATCAATCGCCGAAAACTGGCATAGTCCTTGGCCAGATAGTCAATATCAGGATCATCGATAACGGGCGGAGGACAAGTATCATCCGACTTGCAGTCGAAATCGCGCGGACACTCGACTTTGAACGAGAAGTCAACCCACGCAAGTTGCGGGTCGAATCCCGGAGGGGGCGCCGGATTGTTACTGCCAGTTATAAGAGCGAGCGTGTAAGTTGAATAATCTCCTGCCTCGGCCACAGTTACAGTTAGAATGTTGGCCGCGGAACTTACCGATGAAACAGTGATGCGGGCGATTCGTACTCCTCCCTGAATCACCACGTTCGCGGCAGTCAGAGGAGGCGCTGGCAGGGGAGGAATTGGGATTACGGAGCCGGGAAGATCAAATAGGAAGTGTACTGCGAGGGTTTTCTCGTCGGCGGAAACCACCTCGAGATAGTCGATCCCGTTGAGTACCGGGTTCCCTCCCCCATCCCGGGCGGCAAGAACCTGCGCTCGTCTTCTCGGCTTTTGGCAGCTGTACTGTGTTGCCATCGTCAAATCTCCCGCGAGAACTGTGCAGTCCGGGTCTGCTGGTCGTCGCGATTCAGGTATTGCACTGTCACTTGAAGCGTTCCATCGGCGCTCTCTACTTGCACGGCCTGCAACTGAATGCGGTCGCCGAGCCACTGCTGTAACGCCGCTTGCAGCGTGAACTGCAGCGCGGCCGCCAACTCGGAACTGGTGGGCTCAAAGACCATCTGCAAAAGACCGCTTCCGAAATCCGGCCGATTTACCCGCTCCCCGGCATTCGTAAAAAGCAATTGCTCAATCAGGTCGCGGATGTGATCCTGATCGTCGGTAGCCGCGGTGCGTCCGCGCCCGTCAATGTGAAATGGGAAGTCGATATTCATGGTCACGTCCCTACCACCCTGGGCTGCGTTACTGCGACGATCAGAGGAGTTCCAGTCGGCACGCAGACGGCCTGGCTATCGAGCAACAACACCGGAAGCCCCCCCGCCAGCACGCGCACCGATCCGGTCATAAATTGCGCCGTGATGCACGGGCCGTTGGCGGCGATCGGCGGCGGCAGCGCACAACCAGCGATCAGGTATGGCGTAGGCATGGTCACAATCGGCTGCCCGCTCACCAGCACCCGCGGAAACGGTGCGGTGGGCTGGGCCTGACCGCCGTGTGCGCATAGTACCGTCGCTCCAACGTGTAATAGAAAACCTGGCACCTGTTCTGCCTTTCTGTTACTTCACGCTTTTCTAACACTCCACTAAGTAACTACCAGCGCTCCCGCATTGACAGTCACCGTCGGACCGACCATCACAATACTTGCGCCTTTGCCGTTCTGAATGTAGATTCCCGTGTCATTCACGATGAGCGTCGCGCCCGTCGTGCTCTTTAGCATGATTCCGCCCGTCGGACCAGGTACATCGCTGATCACGATCCCGTTCTGCAACGTTGTTTGCATGGTGATTCCTGCAAGAACCGGCGGGACGAGATGCGACAGCACAGGCACCTCAGCAGCCGAACTCCAGTAGCAGCCCGTCCATACCGGATAATCCGAATCTCCTTGCTCGAACTCGACCCAGACGCCGGAGCCGATGGGTGGAACGGTGAAGATCCCCATCTGAATTCCGCCAACCGGCAGAGAAGGCATAGCCCAACTGGTGGGCACGAAGTTCGAGACGTCGGGCACGATTACCTGAATCCGCCCGATCTGCAACGGATCGATATTATTGATCACCGTGCCGCGGTACTTACCATAGAACTTGTTACCGCCCAGGGCGCCTTCGATCATGCCGCCCAGACTAAATGCTGAAGTGCTTGAGCCCTCACTCATGCTGGAACCCTCGAAAAAGTAGAGATCAGTCCGTTGCGCGCGGCCGTGAAACTCTGTTTAAACTCGCCGCGCTTGATGCTGTGCGTCACACTCTTGATGAAATACAAGCCGTCAAATGCTAGACCCGCGCCGCGGATCCCAATCAACCGCCGCGGCTTGAGCACATGGCCGTAGCGCAAGACATCCACGGAACCGCTGGCGCTGACTGCGTCGGAGGTCTTCGCCGCCTTGGCCAGTCCAATCAACGCAGCCTGCACTGCCGAAAACTTCGCCGTCTTATGCAGCCATCGGATCTTCTTTGGAATCGGCGGAATTATTCCCAGGGGCGGGTTCAGCGGAGTAATGTCTGGAATCGGAATGGGAATTGGGACATTGAGAAATGGCGCCATAATCAAAAGCACGGGCAGTTCCTTATGTTCGCTGTCGAATGAAAAGTTTACGGACTCGACGTTGGTGTGAGCGTCCATGTCGATGTTGAGGGCGGGCTGCGGGAGACCCACCTTGAGTTCCGGACCCCAGTAAGCCACACTGACGCCCGGTTGCGGAGTCGGCTCGACGTAGAACGTGTAACCAACATCATCTGCCAAAGACCGGATATAGCTCAAGTCGGTTCCCTGGTGGCGCGGGATCCGGTCGGTGGGAATCGGCACGTCGATCAAAACGCTAGGAATCACGACCGGCACAACGCCGAAGATCGCGTACTTTGCCAGTGCCAGTAAAACGCGCGCCTCCGCCGGCATGGCTGGATACGGGAGACCCGTGAGGTCGATATAGTCCATGACCCGCGTCAGATCTTCGCCCGAGATCGTCAACACCGGCTCTTCGGAACTGGAACCGGGCGTGATCTGATGATCGGTCATTACTCCATCCATCAAGACTTGGGTTGAGCCGTTGATGGTGACGAAGATGACTACACGCACCAGTGGAATCTGTGCGCCTCCCGTAAACAGGAAGAGAGTGGCGAGAGGAGAGCGTTTGTCGACGGTGAACTTCAGTTGAAACACGCTCGGCCCATCTGTCTTCGCTGTGACCTCGACACTGGTCAGAGCGTCCAGAACGGACTTCGATACGGGCAGCGGCACAGCCGGCCCGATCATGAGCGTGAGATTGATTCCTTTAAGCATTCTGCGTTCCCGGTATTCCCTGTGGCAGACAAATACGAAGCACCCGGCCAATCGTGGCGACCAGGTCCTCCGGACGCATCGCTCGATTCGCGTCGGCGATTCTCCAGAACAATTCCGGATCGCCGACATATTGCGCGGAGATCACATCCAGTCGTTCTCCTTGCGTAACGCTGTGCTGCTGTAACTGTGCCAGTTGCTCCGGCTGTGGAACAAAACGGCGCCGCGCGTAAGCGATGTTGCGTCCGTCGGCAGTCGACAATGTGGCCGTCTCGATTCCAAGGTAGCGGCTGTTGGCGGCAAACAAGCTGGGCTTCACACCCGCAAACTGCAAAATGGAAGCTAATGTCGGCGATGTCATGGGATGCCTCCGAGACCAAGGTCACCCAACGTGCCCCCCCGGCTGATCGCGGAGAGCCGTTCCTTCTGCTGCTGATACACCATGAATAGGTTTCCGCCTTTCTCGTCGAAGCCGAGGTCATCCACGCTGAGCACACGCATGCCTAGACTCACTTTCGCGCGGATGGGATTCAATTGGGTATCAAACGCCTCTTCTGTAACGCTGAAATCGGTAATACGGACCGGCACTACCCGATTCTTGCTCCAGACGAAGAGCGTGAGCGGCGCTTCCATGGGAGCGATTTCAAGAACTCCCGATTGCGCCAGGGAATTGTTTGCCATCAACTGGCTACTGGTGGGATAGATAATCGTTTCTAACGCCGCCAACTGCGGATAGATACCAGCCTGCGTCGTCGCCGAGTTCTGGTCGGGATGTTCCAGCTGATCGGTGGCATCAATTTCCGCATCGAGCTTGAACGTCTCGATGGGTGGCCCTTTTAGCCGTAACGCTTCAGAGCGATTCTTGCCCCCAGCGGGGTCCACACTCTGTACCTGCAGAGAGCGCGTCAGCGTATCGGGGTTGTACTGCAGCGTGATGACGCGCTGCACCGACCCGCTCACCGGATCGAGCAGAACGATGCCACCTTTCAACAGACGCGGCGAATTGGGAAATGCGCTCATAGCTTCGTCACCTTCGTGCTTTCGATAGCAAGCACGTTTTCGCTCGCGTCATGGGATGGCCTCTTCAATGCGATATTTTTTGTTCTTGCTCTCCGGGAGCTGATCGCGCAGGTACTGACACTGTTCGAGCAGCGTGTTAAATCCCGGGTAACCTTTGTCTGGAAACCACTGCGGCGGGCCCGTTGGCACCGACTGATCTCTCAGAAAGGACTCGCCGCAATATGGATCCTTCAGCCGCCATCCCCTCGGCTCCATGCCATGTTCCTTGCGGATGAGGTTTTCTCGCTCGACCGATCTTTTGTGTTCATGTGGACCAGGCTGGTCTTTTTGCAGGGACTCGGGGTTAAGGATTGTCATTTTCCCGGTCTGGTCGTCGCGAAACGCGTGCGCTGGCTGGTTCCTGGTTTCACTTTCGCCTTTCGACTCCAGCCACGCGTGCCCACACAGCTCGTGCGCAAGAACGAGCCAGGGAGGATAGTTTTCGAGCTTTCCGGAGACTGTAGTCGCGCCCGCAATTTTTTGGTTGTTGGGGGAAAACACCACGACGCGGTCATCGAGTGTTACGGGATGGGGAGATTTTGGATCGGGAAATTCATCGTTTATTTCAATCGTCCACAGCTTGCTTCCGTTGACGTGATCGCAGAGACAGGTGGATCCCGTGGGGGTCGATGAAGACTTGGCTGCGGATGGACTGTCGCTTCCAAATAATCCCGCGATACCCCCAATGAGCCCGCCGACCACTGCGGCGGCCGCGCCCAAGATGGGGCCTAACAGCGGAATTCCTTTGAAAAGACCGTAACCAAACTTTGCTCCGCCGACCAATCCACCGAGAAAACCTGGGCAATAGGCGGTATCGACGTCCACCTTACCGGAGCTGCGGTCGACTTTGACGCCACTGCCTTCGGCGAGGATTTTCAGATAACCCTCGACGGCTTCGGCGTTAGTTTGCTTCAGGCCCTGGCCGGTTGGGTCGGGAATTTTCTGACTTGGCTTATCGACACGCAGCTTGCGCATCAGGCGGGCGCTGCTACAAGTGGTCCCCGATGCGGGGATGCGTGTGTTCACCGATTCCGCGATGCTGTCGGCTTCGCGCTCGGCAGGGCTCCCCGCTTTTCCTATGGCAAGTCTGGATCCGAACGAATGCAAACCTGTTTGCTGTACAACATGTGCTAATTCATGAGCGAGCAGATTTCTACCATGCGCGGTCTGCGGGGAGAATTGACCGAAATCAAAAACAACTTGTTCTCCTACCGTGTACGCCAATGCTTGCACCGCGCGGGCAGACTCCGCCGCTTTCTCGTCGGTGTGAACACGAACGCGACCGAAGTCATGTTGGAAGCGTGGCTCGAAAAAGCTGCGTGTTTCAACGTCCATCGGCCGGCCCGGAGAGTTCAACACATCGTGAACGATGGGTGGCGCCGTCGCCGGGCTCGACGCGTTTGCGGGTTTGCGCTGCAGTTTCTCTTTCTTGCACGCTTCGCACTCTCCACCAGAAGAGGGTTGCCCGCCACAAGCACACTTACGCTGGAGGAGTCCGCCGGGGCGTTGCTCTATCGCTCGGATCGCAACAGGATTTGCGAATTGGGCTTGACCGCTCATTCTTTTCAAACCTTCCGCCTGAAGAAATCGCCGCCTATGGCGTTTTGGCGCCCGGCGCCGCAGGCGCACGATAGGGCCAACGCAAACGAAGACTGCTCCACCGCGGGTCGTTGATTTCCCGGTTGAGGTCGTCTTTCTGTTCTTTGGTCCATGCTGACGTGGCGAAATCGACTGTCTCCTTGATCATCTTGTCGCTATCGGTACAATTGCATACGCAACCAACGGTATACAGGGAAACAGAAATGGATTGCTTCTTGCCTGAAATCCGGTGCGCCCCCCATTCGTCCAATTCCTCCGTGCGATCGGCAGAAGACAAGCTCACTCTAGTGCGGATTCTCTCCATGCGTAACGGGAATTCGTTGAGCATGGCCACTAGTTCGTTCATGGCCGACAGCGTGTCCTGGTTCGCGCAGGCGGGTAGTCTTGCCAGGAGAGTGCCCGCGCCACGCGCTGCCCCGAAGCGAGCGTGTTCCGATTCGTGGGTCAGGATTTCCAGCGTGCGTTCCCGCCACAATCCGCGTTCTTTGCCGCCAATTTTCGGGTCCATGGTGGAGTTGAACTGCGTTGCTTCCTGCTCCATCTTCTCGGGAATCGTGATGCAGGTGGTGGCTCCAGTGATGGGCGGCATGAACTGATCGCAACTGATTGTCAAAGCGCGAAAGTCGCTCTCCACGTCCTGGTCGACGAGTACCTTGACTCCCGGTAAGGTGCGGCTGACGTCGGAAGCCCGCAACAGTTTCTCAGCCTGGGTCGCGGGTGCGCCGTGGCCGTCCGCTTTGCAAGCCGGATCGGGCGGCGTTTTCTGGCAGAGCTTCTTGCGATCGTCGCGCTTCTTCTCGTTCTCGGGGTTGGTCTGGGCCTGCGCCAGGAGTTTTGAGGGCGTGATGAGATCCGTACAAATATCGGGACCATAACAGGGACCTCTCGCTTGACGCGCCAACCCTGGCGCCTGTTGCATCGTATGCGCCAGCTCGTGAGCGATCAGGCGCAAGCCGGACGCCGAGCCGGCATCGAACGAACCGGCCCCAAACACAAGATGATCCCCGACCGCAAAGGCATGAGCATCAACCGCCGTTGCGGCTTCCGCGGCCGGTTGGTCGGTGTGGATTCGTATCCGGCTCAAGTCGTATAGAGGCGCGCGGCTGCCTTTCGACTGGGCCGCTTCGGGCCGAAGTGCCACCTCCGCAAATCTGTCCGCTTCCTTCTCATAGCGGTCTCCGGGTTGCGTAACGGTCAATTCGGACGCGGAGGAAACAGGAGGGCCCGCTTGTATTCCGCGCGCAGCCCGTCCCAGGCGGGGTTCGAAGAACTTTCTGGTGGCAGACGGTAGCAGTTGTCCCGGCGAATTCAGCACGTCGTGCACGACCGGCGGCACACCGGTGGTTAATCCGGAACCGTTCTTCGCTCGACGCTGCAAGGCGTCTCCTTTCTTCTTGCACTCTTCGCATTCGCCGCCGGAGCTTGACGACCCACCGCGGACACACTTGCGCTGCAGTACGACAGCACCTGGTATCCCTGGCGACGCGGGGCGTCGCACAAGAGCCTTGGCCGGAATTGTTGCCATCTGTCTTGTCATCGCAAACGAACCGTACTCACTTCGCCTTGTCGTCCTTCTTTGGCGTCACAATGGGAGGCACAGTAGGCGGCGGTGCACCGCTTCCTCTCCCTGACCCTGGCCCACCCGGCGTCGCCGGTTTTACCGCGACCGGCTTCGCACATTTCGTAGACGCGGGAATGAACTTGCTTGGGGCTACGGTCTTGTCGTTAATCTTGTTCGTACTTGACGGCGTGAGGCCACTGACGATTTTGTTGCAGTCCTTAGAGATGAGAACGGGATCAAAGTCATGAAACCCTTTGGCATCGCGTTCGGTATCTTTGTTCGTCAGGTCGACGAATTCCTCGGTGCAGGCATAAGGATCGAATCCCAGTCGGCTGATCAGCGCCTTTTCACAGTCTTTGTCGGTTTTCCCGGGAAGTTTCTGCCCGGCTAGCTTGTTGACCTCGACGGCGCACGGCGCAATCGTTTGCGCAAAGGAAATATTGAGATCATCGCAGTGTTCTTTTTCACCGTCCCGGGCAAGATCAGAGGTGGCTTTCGTAATCTGCATGAAAATCGGGACCTGCTTGTTCCCACATCCCGGCACTGGCAAGGTGTCGCTGGTGGGTAGAGGAGTGGTAGTGGCCGCCGAAAACTTGGAGGTCAGCGAGAGGCTGACTGAGACAGGCTTGAAGGAGCATGTACCGGCCTTGGCATCGATATCGAACGTTGTAGGAGGACATATCAACTGGCTCGCTTTATCGACCTTTGTGATGCCTATCGTTCCGCCACCTCCCGCGGAACTGTTGATGTTGGTGACAGTGTCCGCCACAGGTGGGCACAAGAATTCCTTCTTCTTGACTTGTTCGCTACGTCGATTGAATTCGCCGATGTCCGTGTGAAAGCGCGACCGCTCCTCGAGCCGTGACGATTCGCCTGGAGCGCGTTCCATCGCCGACCGCAGAGGGATCCTGCCAAAGTTGGCGCCCCAACTGGCGTGGAATTCCTGGCCGGCTGCGCCCTTTTTTTTCTCTTTGCATTGGTCACATTGTCCTTGCACACCGGCGGAGCCGCTGCAGGCACACTTGCGCTGAAGAATTCCGCCGTGCGTCGACACAAGGACGCGGACCGACGGCGCACCTGACCTCATCGGCATTCGCTCAAACTCGGTCATCGGGGACGACTCCCTTTCCCGGCCTGTCTTGCTCCTTCGCGATTCAGGTCTTTCCCTGACGGCACCAGGGTTCCATAAAGTGCCCGCGCGACCTGCGCACCCACGACGCGGCCATGCGATCCCGGCACAACGGTGAACATTCCCCCATCCAACCGCTCCCTGTGAGATCCGACTCTCCTCAGCGCCCGTCCATCAGGTGCGGCCAGTAGATGACTAAGTTCGCGTTGTATGGCGTCCGCAATTGCATAGCGGTCACAGGGTGTAAAGCCGTGCAGCACGAGTTCGTCGATTTGCAATTCGACGCTGGGCTCTACGGCTGCATTCTTCGCGGTGGCTTCATGCCCGATGTCGACCACGCGATTTTGTTTTTCTCTATCCATACTTCTCATGTGCTCCTACACCCACCCCGCAATCTCCGAATCCGTCAACGGTTTTTCCAACTTCGCGAATTCGCTTCTTGCAGCCGACAGAAGATGAGCCATCCGTACGGGCTGTCCAGCGTCCGCCGCCAGAAATGCCGCACCCATGGCAATGTTGTGGATATGTCCGCCCGCAGCATTCAAACGAGCCAGGCGATCGACCTGCAGATCTTCGGTCGGCGTCAGCGCAGGAAAGACACGGCTCCAGATTTCCGCGCGTTGTCCGAAGTCGGGAAAAGGAAAATCGGCGACAAAACGAATGCGCCGCAGGAATGCCGGATCCAGCGCATTCTTCCGATTGGTCGTCAGGATGGCCAGACCCCGGTAGGCTTCCATGCGTTGCAACAGATAGCTGACTTCGATGTTCGCATAGCGGTCGTGGCTGTCTTTCACGTCGCTACGTTTGCCGAAAAGAGCATCTGCTTCATCAAACAGCAGGACGGCGGCGCCCTCCTCGGCAGCATCGAACACCCGGCGCAGGTTTTTTTCGGTCTCGCCGATATACTTGTTCACGATCTGACTGAGGTCGATGCGGTAAAGATCCAGACGCAGACTGTGGGCGAGCACCTCGGCAGCCATGGTCTTGCCGGTGCCGCTCGGGCCCGCGAACAACGCGCTGATCCCGAGGCCACGCGAACCTTTGGAAGAGAATCCCCACGTCTGATAGACCTTGGCCCGTTGCCGGACATGAACCACAATCCGTTTCAGGATGTCTTTTTGTTTTTCCGGCAGGATTAGGTCATCCCAACTGGCGGTAGGTTCGATGCGCTGCGCCAAGCCTTCCAGGCGGGGCCGAGCCTGGACCCGGCAAGCGTCCCACAACCGATCGGCCAACGCGGTTCTGTCTTGGGCTCCATCTCCGTTGGGAGAATCGTGCGGTGCACTGTTGACCGCTTGCGTGGCCGCAGAGTGGATGGCAGTCGCGCTGAGATTGAACTGCGAGACCAGACCTTCGACTTCCCCATTCAGTCTCGGCACAACCGTTTCGAGGGCATGATGCCACATGTCTCTTTGCTCACTTGCGGCGGGCTTGGTGATCTCGAAAACAGCGGTCGCACTGTGAGAACATCTACGCGGGCTGTGGGTGGCAACGAAAAGAGGACCGCGGACGGATTCCATGAAGTGCGCGGGTTCTTCCGCGTGGAGTCCTTCGTTCGCATCTTTTTCGTCGCACTCCAGTAACAACGCACCTCCGCAGAGGACGGCCTCGCGTTCCCAGAAGCGAAACAGAGTCTCCATCTCGGCAACATTACGCGGAATCGTCCACTCCGCAGCACGATGCAACTGCATTCCGAGTAGCGCAGCGGCCCACGCCGCGATTGCTCTCTTCGCCACCAGGTCATCTCCGCAGAGGTTGATGATCGGTAGAGTCCTCTCACCGGTGGCTTGCGACCACACCGCACTGATCTTCTCCGCGATCGCGCGATGCGAGGGCGCCAGTTGATCGGGCACCGGTACCGGCTTAATGAAAACGTCGAGCCGCTCGTCCGTCGCATGCATGCCCGCCAGATAGCAAAGGACGCGCTCAGAAATGCGCAGCGGACTTGTAGTTAATGTCTCGCCGGTGCCCACCTCGATGAGATTCCAATGCCGCAGTGGCCGAGAGTGTGAGAGCGCGCTCCAATGCGCATCTTCAAACGCCGCCAGCGCAAGGCCGAACGTGGGCTGTGTGCGG